>Ga0307517_10002545_pt1 | contig 29061 bp, 20 predicted proteins | sample 23_EM_MG_FD_194515 | JGI IMG/M metagenome (GOLD analysis project Ga0307517, IMG submission 194515) | Populus trichocarpa ectomycorrhiza microbial communities from riparian zone in the Pacific Northwest, United States - 23_EM | ecosystem: Host-associated > Plants > Roots > Unclassified | place... | reverse complement strand
GTTTCGCTTCAAGAAACGAAAGGTCGACACCTAATTCCACCAAGAATTTGGTTTTGAACAGTAACTGTACCGTACTGTAGAGTACCGCCGCAAGCAAAAATCTATTTTTTGGGAACAAAATAAATAACAATCAAAGCGAATAAAAATTCGGGCGCGATCCAACGGTCGGATCGCAGGTTGGGGGCGCCTTCGAAGCGCTTATAACAATTACGCTTGCATGGACTAACAGGTGCGATCATACCAGTACTGTTGCACCGGATCCCATGAGAACTTTGAAGTTAAATGTGCTTCTCACTTTTTCTTGTTTTGCTCTTAACTTCTCACGTTCTTCTCTTATTTTCTTTCTTTTTTTCTTTCAACATTTGTTACTGCGTAGTCGGCAGTTCATAACAGAAAAGGGGATGCCTTGTTTTATTTTTAATGTCAAATTACTATTTTACCCTTAATGAGTCTTTTTGCTTCCATTTGACGGTCCTTATTCTTTGATAGCAATACCGAGCTTTTTTCATCCTAAAATTTTAACTAGATTTTATTCAATATATTTTAAGGTTTCTCATAAAATTTCAGCTCAATCCGATGGTCGGATTTAAAATTACATCCAATAACGTAAAACTAGTCAAATTGTGATTTTTCGTCAAATTTCCGAATTTCTCTAAAAATTCTGAAATTTTAACCCAACCTAAGGAATCATATTAGAAGGCTCCACGAAAAGTTTCAGAATTTTCCGATAACCCGATCGGGAGTTACAAATTTGTTTCCTTTTGTTTTACATGAAACTAGTCAATTTATAATTTTTCGCCCAGAGGTTTTACAACCTTGGCCTACTAAATGCCCATTATAAGCTATCAACCTTCTTGGTTAGGGAGAATGGATGAGATTACTAGGACCAATTGATTAACCAATTATCCAACCCGAGAGCCTTATTCCTAGACTACTTGGATTTTTGGGATTTCATCACGTGACATTGATTTTGTTCAAGTAAATATATTTAATTTATTAATAAAATCTTATTTATCTTTAATATTCATTAAATATTTTATTAATGAATATAATATTTGTTAAAAATCTAGAGTAAAGAAAAAATTCTTGAGACAAAAATTCTTTGCAAAATAAATTGTGAAGTTATTATAATTATAGGAATAATTATAGGATTCTTATTGCATCAAAGTATTGTTCTAAAATGTTATTGGTTAATGCTCTATTAAAATTAGACATTAATTAGAATTGTTGAGACTGATACATATTATGTTCTTTTTTTTATGAAATGAAGGAATTGTTCTCATAAACCGAGGTATGAGGGATAACTAAAATTAATATATAGGTGTTTGTCGAACAACATGTACACTGAATTGATTCGCATGAGAATTATATATAGAGAGATGACTTGTGTCTATGGAAAGGCTCATGTGACAATTATGTAAGTGATCTTTAAACTTAAGATTACTAAGTTATCTTATATAAAAAGTGTTATGTTTTTTTTTTTTTTCAAAATGTAAAAATGTTCAAAGATCAAAAGAAAACAAGGCTGTAAAACCAGTGAATTCAAAATACAAGTATATACGTAAAGGAAACAGGCTCTCTAACAAAACATTCACATCAAGGCTATCTAAAAAGAGCCATGCAAACCAAAAGAGAAACAAGCTAGTATTAGTTAAACGAGGAACCTAATCAATGATAAGGTGCCCACCTAACCAACAAGCAAAAAGATATGACAGACAAACAAGCTTGATTAACAACCAAAAGCCACTGTCACCAAGTAAGGAAGATGAGAGCAGCTCTTCTTCAAACCAATCAGCAAGAATTGAAGACAGCAGCAGCCACCATGGGCAAAGGGAAAACCGAGAGTCAACAGAGCAGAGCAACAACTTGAATCAAGGCGCTCAGACAGAGGGCAGACATCAACAGCAAACAGACCAAACCATCTGGAATCAAGAAGATCTCCGAAGCATAGCCAACATAAATAGCATACCGCCTGGAAAGTATTTAAAACAGCAGCAGTTTCCATGGGCGAGGAAAAACCAAGTCCATGATGCAGCAGAGCAGAACAACATGAAGACAAAAAAACATAGAGCTAGCAGATGCTTGCTAAGACAAGAGAAAACCATAACAAAGAGGATTAGCCGCCTGAAGCATTCTCCAGCGCAACAAATTCCTATCAGCCAGTAGGTCCAAACCAGCAGTAAAGAAACTGATCTCTACAAAACACCAGTAGTAGATACAATACCTAGAAGAGCAAAGAGGAAGCAGCAAGGAAAAACCCAGAAAGACAAAGCCTAAGAGGAATTGCAACAGAATCCATAGTAAACAGCCCACAGCATTACAGCAGGACAGAAAACGATAGCCAATTAAAACCAAGCAGACAAAACCTCTAGCCAATATATGCCAGCACCAGCAGCAGTTCAAGACTAGCAAACCTCTGGAGATGAAGGGTGTACCAGCACAGGACCACAAGGCCAGAAAACCACCCAGCAAAAAGCCAACTCTAGAATGAGTAATAGGCAAAGCCACCAACATGGATGTTGAAAGAATGTCTTAGAAAGCTGCATAAGACCAGGAGACTTTGTTGTTGCTTGTTCAAAGGAGTTCATCAATGAAGATCTCTACTTGAAAACCAAGATTTTAGAAATAAAACTTATGGTTATATTTGATTTGTTTGTTATGTAATTTTTGAATTTTGAATAGTCTTTGTTTTCAACTAAAACTCTATCTTTATTTAAGAGTATTCTGCAATCAATAAAGAAGTATGAATTATTCTTCTTCAATTCTTCGTGCTCTGCAGCTAGAGCTTTAAAATCAACAAATTGGTATCAAAGATATAATTATCTTGTGGGACTTGTGAGCTAAGAGAAAAAAAAACATAAACCAAACCAAACCACAAACACAACCAAAAAACACAAAAATGGATTCTGAATCAATCATCTCACATGGTTCACCACTAATCTTCAATGGTGAAAACTATGAAACTTGGGCCATCAAAATGACAATTCATCTTGAGGCGTTAGACCTCTGGGAAGCTGTGGAAGAAAATTATATTTTTCCTGATTTGCCTGCAAATCCAACAGTAACTCAACTAAAGATTCACAAGGAAAAGAAGACAAGGAAGTCCAAAGCTAAAGCTTGCTTATATGCTGCAGTGTCAAACACAATATTCACAAGAATCATGAATTTGAAATCTGCAAAAGGTATTTGGGACTATCTTAAAAAGGAATATCAAGGCAATGAAAGAACTAAAAATATGCAAGTTCTTAATATAATCAGAGAATTTGAAATGCAGAAGATGAAGGAAACCGAAAACATCAAAGATTATGCTGACAAATTACTAAGCATAATAAACAAAGTAAGATTACTTGGAAAAGAATTTTCTGATGACAGAATTGTGCAGAAAATACTGGTCACCATGCCTGAAAAATATGAGTCTAAGATTTCTTCATTAGAAGAGTCAAAAGACTTAACCAATATTTCTCTTAGAGAATTGGTAAATGCACTGGAGGCACAAGAGCAGAGAAGATTGATGAGACTTGAGGAATCAATGCAGGGAGCTTTTCAAGCTAGAGCTCAATACCAAGGAGGAGGCAAAGAAAAGAGATTCAACAAAAAAAGGTTCAAAATTATAGAAACAAGGTGGAAACATTTCCACCATGTACCTACTGTAAAAAAACAAATCATCAGCTGATCAAATGTTGGTGGAGACCTGACATCAAGTGCAGAAAATATGGGCAGATTGGACATGTTGAAAGAATCTGCAAATCACAACAACATGAAGAAAAGGTGAATCTTGTTGCTCAACAACCTGAAGAGAAGCAGCTATTTGTTGCATCATGTTTTTCAACAAACAACAACTTAAATGATTCCTGGTTGATTGATAGTGGTTGCACAAACCACATGATAAACAATCAGGATTTGTTCAAGGAACTTTACATAACTGCTATTTTCAAAGTTAAAATTGGAAATGGTGATTGTATTGATGTCAAAGACAAAGGAATTATTGTTATAAACAGCCTGCCAGGTTTGAAGTACATTTCAGATGTAATATATGTGTCTGACATTGATCAAAACTTATTTAGTGTTGGACAACTTATGGAGAAAGGTTTCAAAGTAATGTTTGAAGACAAATGGTGCTTAATTAAAGACAATTCGGGCAACAATGTGTTCAGAGTAAAAATAAAAGCAAAAGGTTTTACTTTAAAACTTATGGAGAAGGAGCATAGTGTTTTCTCCATAAAAGCATCCAATGACGAACTATGGCATAAAAGAGTTGGGCACTTTCATCATGATGGGCTAATGTATATGCAAAAACATAGTCTTGTAAAAAGTGTTCCACAACTGGAGAACAAATCAACCAACTGTGCAACATGTCAATATGAAAAGCAGGCCAAAAAAACCTTTCCCTCAAGCTACCTGGAGAGCAACATGTAAACTTCAGTTGGTGCATACAGATGTTGGAGGTCCTCTGAGTACAGCTTCACTAAATGGTAGCAGATATTTATCATCTTTATTGATGATTATTCCAGGTTTTGCTGGATTTTCTTTCTTAAATTCAAATCAGAAGTTGCTAATGTGTTTTGAAAGTATAAAACATGGGTGGGAAACCAAAGTGGATGCAGGATTCAGACATTAAGATCTGACAATGGAAAAGAGTATACCAATGGAAGATTTCAACAATTCTGTGATGAATCCGGAATTGAACATCAGCTTACTGCACCATACACACCACAACAGAATGGTATGAGTGAAAGAAAAAACAGGAGCATCATAGAAATGACTAGATGCATGTTGCACGAAAAAGAGTTGCCAAAGAAATTATAGGCTGAAGCTGCAAACACATCAGTGTATTTGCTGAACATAATGCCAACTAGAGCATTGCAGAAAAGACCCTCGTTTGAAGTTTGGTTTGGATACAAACCAAACCTGCAACATTTAAAGATCTTTGGTTGTATTTGTTTCACTTATGTACCACAAGTGAAAAGAGATAAGTTGGATAAGAAGTCAGAACCAGGAGTGTTTATTGGTTACAGCAGTCCATCAAAAGCTTACAGAATCTTCCAACCTCAATATGGAAGAATTCTGGTAAGCAGAGATGTCGATTTTATGGAAGATAAACAATGGAAGTGGAAGCAACCAGAAGAAAAGCTAGAATCATCAACAGAGAAGCAAGAATCTTCAATCATGGAGATTATTAAATGATAACATTGATGATGAACCAGTCAGAGGTACAAGATCTTTAGCTGAAATTTATGAAAGTAACAATATTGTTATTTGTGAACCTGTAGAATTTGAAGAGGCGGTGAAGAACAATGAATGGATTGAAGCAATAAAGAAGGAACTCAACCAGAAGAAAAGCTAGAATCATCAACAGAGAAGCAAGAATCTTCAATCATGGAGATTATTAAATGATAACATTGATGATGAACCAGTCAGAGGTACAAGATCTTTAGCTAAAATTTATGAAAGTAACAATATTGTTATTTGTGAACCTGCAGAATTTAAAGAGGCGGTGAAGAACAATGAATGGATTGAAGCAATAAAGAAGGAACTTAGAATGATTGAAAAGAATGATACCTGGGTGCTGATGGACAAGTCTTCACACAAGAAGGCTATAGAAGTCAAATGGGTTTATAGAACCAAACAAAATGCAGATAGTTCTATAAACAAATATAAAGCCAGATTAGTTGTGAAGGGCTATGCTCAAGTGTTTGGAGTGGACTTCTTAGAAACATTTGCACCGGTAGCACGCCTGGATACAATCAGATTACTACTTGCATTGTATGCACAAAAGAATTGGAAAGTTTATCAATTAGATGTAAAGTTTGCATTTCTGAATGGATATCTGCAGGAGGAGATTTACATAGAACAAACAAGAGGCTTTGAAGTCAAGGGATAAGAGGAGAAGGTCTACCTGCTAAAGAAGGCTTTGTATGGCCTTAAACAGGCCCCTAGAGCATGGTATAACAGAATTGATGAGCATCTACATAAACTTGGCTTTGTTAAAAGTCTAAGTGAGGCCACGTTGTATGTAAAAGGAACTGATGCAAACTTAATTATTGTATCTGTTTATGTTGATGACTTACTTGTAACATGAAGTGATAAGACACTAATTGAAGAGTTCAAGGCTGAAATGCTTAACGTGTTTGAGATGACAGATCTCGGTTTGATGTCTTACTTCCTTGGAATGGAGGTGAAACAAAGTGGAATGGAGGTGAAACAAAGCAATGATGGAATCTTCATATGTCAAACGAAGTATGCTAAACAGATATTGAAGAAGTTTCACATGGAAAGCTGCAAGAGCACAAGCACACCTATGAATCTGAAGGAAAAGTTCAACAAGAATGATGGAACAAACAAAGTAAATGAAGGTTTGTATAGAAGTTTGATTGGGTGTTTAATGTATCTTACAACTACAAGATTTGACATTGCATTTGCTGTGAGTTTGTTGTCACATTTTATACAATGTGCAAGTGAATTGCATCTTCAAGTTGCAAAAAGGATAGTAAGATATATCAAAGGTACAATAAGCTATGGTATAAAATTCTCTCATCTTCAGAATTTTATGCTTCATGGCTACTCTGATAGTGACTGGCAGGATCCGTGGACGACATGAAGAGCACCTCAGGTTATTGTTTTAATTTTGGATCAGGCATGTTCTCTTGGTATTTAAGGAAGCAAGATATTGCTGCTCAAAGCACAGCTGAAGCTGAATATGCAGCAGCTACTACTACTGTGAATCAAGTCATTTGGATAAGAAAAATACTTGCAGATTTGCATATGAATCAACTAGAGCCAACGAAGATTTATGTTGACAATCAAGCGGCAATTTCTATTGCAAACAATCATGTTTTCCATGGCAGAACTAAGCATTTTAAAATCAAGATATATTTTCTAAAAGAAGCTCAGAAAGAAGAAGAAGTTACTCTGCTATATTGCAGAACTAATGATTAGATTGGAGATGTTCTAACTAAAGCTCTTTCAAAGGCAAGTTTTGAAGATTTAAAAAGTAAGCTTGGTGTCTGCTGCTATTAAGACAAAAAGGAGTATTGAAAGAATGTTTTAGAAAGCTGCAGAAGACCAGGAGACTTTATTGTTGCTTGTTCAGAGGATTTCATCAATGAAGATCTCTACTTGAAGACCAAGATTTTAGGAATAAAACTTTTGATTACATTTTATTCGTTTGTTATGCAATTTTTGAATTTTGAATAGTCTTTGTTTCCAACTAAAACTCTATCTCTATTTAAGAGTATTCTGTAATCAATAAAGAATTATGAATTATTCTTCTTAAATTCTGCAACTCTTCTATATTCGTGCTTTGCAACTAGAGCTTTAAAACCAATAATGGAGAATGAAGTGGTTTTTTTCATGAAAATGCAGAACCGTGTAGAACATAATCTGGGCAAAAAATAAGTGCTACAGGATTGCAATTATTATCAAATATCCTCTTATTTCTCTCCTCCCATGTTAAGTAAATCAAAATACTGAGTGTTATGTTTTGATCCTGCTACACGTTGTACTAATCAATGGTAACAAATGAGCAGATAATGGGTATAACATGAACTATATAAAGGTATTTAAGTAATCAAGAGAGGATTTATCACCCTAGATGAATTAGAAAGAAGTTCCATTTATTCTCAAATAATATTGATTATAAATTCTTGTGCAAGGTGGAATGAGATTTGAAAAGATTTTCAAGTCTTATTCAAAGAATTAATGATTATGATGTTGAAAACAAACATGATTTGATAGAGTAGACACACTTCATGCTATAATGTCTAAATCAGAATATTATTATTAATGAAAGAATAATAATTACACTGACAAACTAGTTACTAAAAGGTTAAATCAAACCACTTATGACTTTTCTAATATTTGGTGGATTATGACATATTGCTAGACATTATATTTGATCTTTAAATATAAATCAATCAATTATTGAATTGATAATAAATTAATTTATTTAATCCTATTTTATTTAGGATCATGATTTATATTTGGACCAACTTATTAGTGAACTTATGGGTCACACACATAAGAACTATTAGTAAGAAATTAAAATGAAATGATTAAACAAGTGTGACTTTATTATAAATAAGTTTTAGAAATTAAGAACTAGAATATAATTAATACATAGGATTGCAATTCTAGACCTATAAACAATCAAGTAAGGACTTGATTGAATAAATTTCTAAAATTAGTTTAAAATAATACAAGTGATATTATTTAAGAGGAAATTAATTTTTATTTATTTATAAAGTTTTTAGGTTTCCTATATATATAATGTTATGCCTTTTATTTTTTGATAGTAGAGTACAATATAGAAATACTAAAATACAAAAGAAAAGAGTTAGCACTCAAAGATATAACAATTTTTCTCTCCTAAAAGGGCTTAGAAGATTTTTCATTGGTGGTTTGTATGAATTATTGTTAGAGGCTATATACTCGGACGATTTATAATTTGTGACAACTCAGTTTTGAAGCAGTTATTCAAAGCTAAAAAGACTTTATTTTCAAGTAATCTTCGTATAAATCACAAACAACCTTAAATCTCTCTAATAAGATTCTTGAACTCCTAAAAAATTTTAAATTTACAGTTTATGTTGTGTATGTGTTTCAAAAAAACCCAATAATGAAGATAAAGGTTAACGCTGAAGAGGACTTCTTTAAGTGTACAGTATATGGTATACATTTTAGTATTTGTGGTCCCTGCTACTGTTAAGTCTATATATTGTGATGCTAACAAATCATCTGTGAAGTCAAGAGGACGTGCATCATTTTTATTTTTTTTGGTTTAACGTGGGTGTCCGGGTCAGCTTGCGCGCACCTCGACTAATCCCATGGACCCTGAAGTTAACGACCATGTAAGCCTCCAGTGGCCATTATATGAGCAACCACAGGGCTCGAACCTGAGACCACAGAGGAAGCAAACCTCTTGGTCCCAAGCTTTTACCACTGGGCCACCACCTAGATGGTCTTTTACCACTGGGCCACCACCTAGATGGTTAAGACGTGCATCATTTTGCTTCTTTAGAATGTGGTGAAGACAGAATGCAGGCAAACTTCCCTCATCTCTTGAGTAATGTCTGGTATTTTTCAACTTTGTTGTCCAGTCCTATTACTTTTTGGGCGATTTCTGGCATGTTGTACTAAAGTAATGATTGTTTTGTCGATGTTCGCATACTCGTGCTCATAGTCTCATATGCATGACATGCTTCGTTTGCCGAATACTAGATTGTCGTGGAGAATGGACACAGGTTCCTGATTCCAGTGACCATCTTCCACATTCTGCAACTAATAAATGATTGAACAGTGTCCAAGTGTCCACAGGTTGGAAAGGTTAAACAATCACACCCTCTTTCTTTCATAATTACTTAAACCAGGAAAATATGGCTGGGCTTTAAGCACTCATCAAAACTAATACATTAAGAGGTATGTTGCAGACATTAAAGTTGATACAGCCATCAAAAGAGTAGCTATCCAAGAAGAACTCGAAGCTGTTCATTGAAACTGTCAATGTAAGAGGACTCTAGACTTTTTCTGCTCAAGAACTCTCTCAGTTTTGCACGGTTGGTTTTGACATCTCTGCCAAACTCACGTTCTTCCTCCATTACAGTTCTCACAGCCTTGTAGACAGTTTCCTTGGTGAATAACCCATCTTCTTCTCCTTTCTCCACCTCCACTCCCACCTTCAAATGCAGGCTCATCAGTCTTGCTTGGAATATATGGTCACCTACATGTGGTAGCAGAACCAGCTGACATTTATTTATCAATGCCTCAGATAAGGAACCGGATCCACAATGTGTAATGAAGCATCCAACTGATGGATGCTCCAGAATCAACTGCTGCTGAACCCATCCTCCATGGACCATACCTCTTCCACAGATCCTCTCTTGAAAACCTTGGGGCAATGCAAGTTCAATTGACTCATAACCCGCAGGTGGTTTAAGTGCTGCCAAGAATGGCATACCAGTGAGCTCCAAACCTAAGAGCAACTCTTCAAACTGATCCTTCTCCAAAGTGCATTCACTTCCAAAAGCACAGTATATCACAGAATTGGCCTTGAATTCTAAGCCACTTATACAACTTCTCTTCTAAAGTTGAGGTGTTTGGCTCTGGGATAACTGGTCCTGAAAATAAGACTGGCTTGTCAAACTGGTTTCCAACATAGTCAGCATAAGGTCCTTCAATTTCTCGGCATGTCCTGAATCCAATTGCATCACATTGGCTCATTCCCATATATATGCGATCACAGAACATGACATCACTACCAAACTTCATAACTCTCCTTGCAATGTAGACTTCTGCCTCGTGAGCTTTGAGCTTGATCGGCAAGTCTGGAAAGCCTAATGGTGGCTGCATAAGGTCAGCTTTAGTCAACTTGTTACCACTTAGTCGTCTTGCCGGAGACATAATATATCCAATAGTTACCGAGCTAACAACGCAGTAGTAAATGGACTTAATACCTAAGCGACGAGCCAGTCTTGGCATCCAGTAGGTGAAATCAAAGATGACAATATTGGGTTTTAAATTGCGAGGTAATACTTCAATATCACTCTCAGTATGGTCCATGGCAGTCATGATATGTGTGAAAGAAGGGAAAGGTACATCTGAGGTGGTTTCAGCTCCTGGAGGGAGGCCATCCACATGGGGAACAGTAATTGGAATGAAGGTAATGATGTCTGGATGGAGGTTGAATTGCTGTAACTTGGACTGAGTTCTGGTGGGGAGAAGAAAGGCGATTTTGTGGCCTGCCTGTGCTAGTTTGTTTGCAAGGTGAAGAAATGGTGTGAGGTGACCAAAGGCAAACCAAGGGTACATTGCTATGTGGTATGCAGGTGTTGCAGCCATTTCTTAATTTCAGAGTTTCCTCCTGCTAAATTCCTTGCTAGAATTGGAACTGCTGAGAGCAGAACATTGGTGATGACAATGAGTAAATAGTAAAGAAATCATTTGATGATTATTCCGTAATTCAGAAAATACATTTATTTTGCCACCTTATAATGTAAGCTGAACACTTTGCGAATCACCACAAGAGTACTAAGCCCCTTTATCAAAAATTGAAATCATATTTGTGAATAGCTTTGAACAAACATGCACTGCTTACCAACTTGAGAAGTAGCTGGGATGCAGAGATTTCTTCGTCGGCGGACACCACAATTTAGCGACCGAACTTGCTTGATTTTGTTCCAAACTAGCCAACAATAAGGACGAAGCCAACTGACTAGCAAAGGCCGTCCTGCAAAAGCTCTCAATATTTGTTCTTTCAGCTAAAAGAGAAGACGTGGAATTATTATTTTCTATATCAGAAAAGCAGAGATATACTCGTTTGTGCTTATTTTTATTTTTATTTTTATTTTTATGTTTCAAAAACGTTTTTTAAAAAAATAAAAATAATTTATTTTTTTATTTATTTTAAATTAATATTTTTTTATATTTTTAAATTATTTTAATGTATTTAATATATTTTTAAACAAATAATACTTTAAAAAACAATTATAGCTAATACACTTAAAAACATGCACACACTTAAAAAAAAAAAAAAGTAGAGGTGCAGTTGCGGACCCCAAACACATGCACGCACTTAAAAAAAAAGTAGAGGTGCAGTTGCGGCCCCTTGACTATTGAATTGCCTTGTCTGCCTTGTCTCTTGTCCAGTGAAGAGGACAAAGGTGACATTGATTACGGGTGGTGTATAAACGTTATTTATTTTTGTGTTTTAAAATAAATTTTAAAAAAAAATTATTTTATTTTTAAATTTATATTTTTTTTATATTTTCAAGTTATTTTTTTAAAAATAAAAAAAATATTATTTTAATATATTTTTAAATAAAAAACATTTTAAAAAACAACAAACCAAACCACAATCTCAAATCAATCTAGTTACAAAACTTTGACTGCCAACTAGGTAAAGCCAGAGCGAACCCAACTTTTTGTGATTAACCTATGCCACTTGAACCAATCAAGCGTCAAGTAACAAGGCTAATTGCGAATCCAAATAGCTACCTGGATTGGTTTTGAACCAACAGTACTTATCTTCTTCTAATGGTAGCTGACAAGTTAAGAGGCTAAGCACTGTCTAAAACTGGCCGAGGCTCACTCCACAAGCACTGATGGCCAAACACATCGGTTTCTTTCAGCAATGTTTTTCCAAGCCCGAAGATCAGTGTCATTTTGAATGAGTTGGAGACAATATATAGAAAGCAAAATGCTGCAACTTATTTTTTTAAGAAAAAAAATCCACTGATAACAGAATCATCTCTCCAAAGCAGGGAGGAAATCAGAGGAGAATTACCCTAATAAACCGCAATCAACATCAAATCCAAAACGAATCCACATCCATCCATATTGTCTGTAAAGAAGGTATTTAAGTTGCACTCAACACCTGGAAAATCAAATGAACGAGTAGCTAAATTTCAAGCGTTTGAATTTTGCAAGCTCAACAGGGCTAAAAGCTAACAAGCACCACAAGGCACTATCAGAGCTCCTTCAAAGTTTTATTTGATCAAAATGAAACTATCTTGACATTTTTCAGTGAGGCAAATCGATCAAAATAGCACTTGGTCAAAAAATATATAAATATATATACACATATATTAAGGGTTGCGGCTACTGCTTCTGACAGGAAAAGGGAAAGGGAAAGTAGATCATTTGCCCCCTGTTATTCTTCCTGGAACCTTGTAAAAATTGCAATTATAATCCTATATCAGAGAATCAAAAGGAATGAAGGGGAGAAGGCGCAACTTTCAGGATTGCTTGCATCTTTCGGAGCCACCTTTGAAAGTTGGAATCTCAATAATCTGGAAGTTGCATGTGTAGAGTGTGACTTAGCAATTAAACAAATATAATATGATGGACACTTTAAGAAATTTTGACCAATATACTCGATCAAATTGCTTAAAAGTCTACTGTTGGATAGAGACCTGGCATGTAAGTACGTCCACTTCCATTAGAATCAGAATATAAATGTGGCTGTAGCTCCCCTGAGTGGGATGATCTACGGGACTTCGGGTTCTTAGGAGAAGCTGAGTAGGAATCACTGGAACCAACGCCATGCATTGTTGATGTTGGCAGTCCATGGATCTTTGGCAATCCTGTGGAATCAGATCCCAAACTATATCCTCTTTCAACAGTTTCAGCTTCCAATGGCAATTCATCTAATGTCTGAAAAGAAACAATACCAGCCAATTACATGTCAGGTAATTGTCTGCAAATCTACATTTGCAATGCAGAAGCAGCTAAAGAACCTCACGACAACAGAGCAATTAAATATCATATCTATATCTGGTGACGAAAGCCTACCGATGCTTGCTAGCTTTTGAATAGCAAATAAGTTCTCCAAGAGGAGGGGGGAAATAAAAAAAGGGTTACTAGATGCAGAAGGTAAACAAGATGCTAAGCAAGAAAGATTTGAATCTTAAAGCTCACCCCATTTGACAAAACTCTTACTTGCCCAGCAATAAGCCAGATAAATGTTTTGCATATACATGTAGATACCACCAATTGACATGTACACGTCTAGTTGAAAGAAAATTAACTCCAAGCCTCACACATCACAGAGCTTATGGAAAATTAGACTCTAAGATAACCATAATAGAATTCAAGGACAGTGTAAGTGCGAATGGTTCTACTGATTGGAGAGTCATGAAAACACACCCTAAATGCTTGTTGGAGAACTCGGAGTGATTCTCGTGTCTGCTTTCTCTTCATCGCTATCTCATCATGTTCCTGCAACATCTCCTCAAAAAGATTCTCCCTGTTTCAGTAAGAAACAGAAATCCAGGATTAACATATATGACTAGCATACAATAGATGAACTATAACTAAAAGGATGAAATCAGAAAAATTGACTAAAATCAATGTAAGAACTTTGTTGTTACCTGTACAGTTTTCTAATGAAGACATTGTGAAGTTCACGCTTTGTATGGTTTACCTGCATTTAATGAATGAAAGTGACATCAGAAATTATCAAACCTTCTGAAATATGTCCTACTATCCTTGCCAAGATAACCCAAAATGTTATTTTGATTTGAATTTTGTAAGTACAAGACTTGTACATTAGAGAACTTGCCCAAACTTCCATTCCATCATGGTAGTTTTTCTAATGATACAATGATGATGGAGATGATGATGATGATGATGATGATGATGAAGAAACCAAGGGAGTTTAGGGACATTTTGAAAATATACTCATAAAGCAGCTGTGGACAATGTCTGGATAAGATAGATGCTACTTGTGTTATGCTGCCATATCCAATAATTATTGTTTCTTTAGTACAGATTTCTTAGAGAGGAGAACAATGGTGCTTGCTTACTGATACATCGGAATCTAGTAGATGGTTGGGCAAAAATTTTTGCTAATGTAATTTTTCCTTCTTTTTTTTTTTTAGTCTAAATTATTTACAGCAAAAAATTACAGAGGAACAAGATGACCACAGAGATGGCAGCCAGCAGACCCAAAAAGAGAACAGATATGACTTTATTGAAAAAAAAAAAAAACAAGGGAAAAAACCAACAGAAAGGCCCAAAATAAGACAGCAGATCCCATAACAGCCAAGTGTAATAGCAGTTATACAATGGGGCAAGGGTGTTTGAAAGTAAAAGATACATCCAGATTAATGAAGAATTACCAGAAAGTGCATAATTGCTTTTGGTACAGAGTCCTCGATATTTTTCCGAACAATGTCATAGTATGATTTCAACAGCAATTTTGTGACTGCAATTTCAATAGACTCATTCTCTGAATGGCTTTCTGAAGGCCTCAAGACAGTTGGGGGCTTACAAAACACAAAAATATTCTTGTTAGAAAAAAATGCATTGTGCATAGGCTAGTCAGGGCTAGTATTTGAGACAACATACCTCTCTTAAATGAATCATACTTTGATCAAAGGATTCCATGCTCTGAGCAGGTTCATTGTATGACTTGCTTGTTGAATTTTCTTTAGCATAAACTCGAGAATGGTCACCTCCACCAAAAATTGATGAGATACCCCAACTTGAAACATTTGCAGTCCCTGATAAAACAATTTTAATTATCTAAAAATGGATGTGTATATCCCATTGCAATTTCTGTGGAGTAGAAAATTACCAGCAGGTGGGACCTCTGAAACAGGACGCACTCCCTGTAAGTCACAGAAAGACCAGTATCTTATTACACAAGTTCCAGAATAGTATGCACTACAATAAAATTAAGGATACAACAATGAACAGAAAAACAATAAATAACATGCCTGATCTGGCATGATCCCATTTACTTGTCTGGCCAAAATGGCCCGAGTCTTCATACTCCTTTCAGAAGCTGGTGCCTTATCAGGCTCTAGGGCATCCTAATTAATAAAAAAGTAAAGAGAATAGGGACAAAAGAAATATGTGGTCTAACAAAATCAGAAATCAAATACAGATATAACAGTACTGAAGAAAATTTGCACAACACATACTTTTTGCCTGGGCATAGCTAGAGAAACCTTGGAAGACTTGATCTGCTGCTGTGCGATCTCCACAGCCTTACTCCCACCAATAAAACTTGGGTGGGAGGTATTTATGTAGTCCATCTGCAAAAGAAAGAAAACATTATGTAATCAATCATATAGTACTGACATGGTAAAGAAAACAAAGGACAGAAAGAAGCAAACAGATATGGAACCACTAGGCAAATGAATAACTATGTTTTGGCTATCCTGTAAGAACTTTCAATCACACAAGACAGCAGAAAGGGTCATGATTTGAATCGCAACCAGAGAGTTGCAGGTTCAAGGTCTAAAATTTACAAAGTTTGGCAGGGAAGGCAGGGGGGGAAATGCTCAAAGGTAGCGCAGTCTACCACTCCCAAAACCAACAGAAAGTTTGATCAAAACAAATACAACAGAAAACAAGTCAATACAATGGATTCGCACGAATTAAAAGAAAGGGGAAATATAGCAATATTAACCAGAAAACTTGAACATTAAGATTTTGAAAAATATCGGCATGTTCATACCTCCATTTCAATAATGTGTCCAATCATTGTCTCCGATGGTTCAAGACCATCTCGTAAAAAGTTTCCAATAACTTCGTCCATGCGTTTTCTTAGAACAGGAAACCGCTGGAGTTCATTCACTAGACAGCGATGACTAATCTGAAGAGAGAAATTTTATTTAAAGATCCGACAGAGTAAATTTTGATTCTGAGAGACTTCAATCACAACATCCATACCTTTATTAACTCATCATATATAAACCTGGCACACTGAAGGCTTGGATCTAACAAACGAGCTATTTGCTTCCTGACAAGAACTTCAAATGGCACCTATATAAATGAAAACCAAAATCATCATACAGCTTTGCTTAGAAATAAAACTTCTTTAAGAAGCAAAAGTAAAAACACAAAAAGGGAGTCCACAAGCAAAAGAAAAGGAAACATTTTGTTTTCAGAAAGTGAAAACAATAAACCTACCTCTGGTACAAACAGTGGAGTTCTAGGCCCAGTGGCATTCTGAATGATAGTTTGAATGTCAGCATCAGTCAAGTCCTCACAGGGATCAACCTCCTGCACAACAAATCATGTCACATAAGATTCAGTAAATGAGAGACAGATTACAGTCTGTTTGCCAAAAATAATAGTCATCTTATTCACAGGATGGTAGCTAAGACAAATTCTATATTCACAGGATGGTAGCTAAGACAAATTCTATTGAACAAATGGATCTTAGTAATACTAAGCATACCTCAAACATTTTACTTGTCAGTGTCCAGTGTTAATTTTTTTTTCTTTAAAAAAAAAACAACCTTGACTTTGCGAAACACTAAAACAGATAACTGCTGCTAGACCTAGAAACCATTTGTTTTTACGTTTCAAAAGTGTTTTTGAAAAAACTTGAAAAATTTTTATTTTTTTCTTTGTTTCAAATTAATTTTATTTTTTGGAGTATTTAGATCGTTTTAATATCCTGATATCAAAAATGAATTTTAAAAAATAAAAAAATATTATTTTGATGCATTTCCAAGCGAAAAACACTTTGAAAAAAAGCCACTACAACAATACCAAACAGGCTCATAGCCATTTAACCTCCCATTGTTTAAAGTAAATGTAGGAAAAGCTTATTTAATTAGCAAATGCAACTATGATGCAAGGGTCCACAAATATTAGTCACTTAAAAGCACCAAATTAGAGGGATGGTATGACCATACCTTAAATGAATCATTTAATTGGCTTATTTTCTCACCCCTTCCCCTCATTAAGTCTGTTTTTGCTACCATGTGGCTTTCAACATGACATGTAGCTCATTGCGATTTTTACTGTTAAGTGTTTTTTTTTTTTTTAACTAAGCTAACTTTAAAAGCATCACTACTATGTGGTGCCTTGCTCCTCTGAGAGTACCAGCTTGCTTTCATTGATTATTTGATGAAAGTTGTAAACTTTAGGGAAAAATATTATTTTGAAACTCCAGTAGGAAACTAGATAAAAGACATTGTCAATATGTACAAAAGAACTGTAAACATGAAAGTAACTAAATTTGTATTAGTTAAATGAATTCATGAAATGTAATGGGTAAAGGAACAAAGCAAATATCTTGGAAAATAAGTGTAAAATGTTGCATGACAGGTAGCAGAGCGCATACAGGTATAGCCATGAGGACTCTTGTACAAATTTCCCTAATTGAATTCACAAGCACATAAAACCATGTCTAAATCTCCATGGTTTCATGACATCCTAGAAACCACATTCCATGCAGAACATGATCTCAGGTCTGCATCCACAAATTAATATTTCCATTTACTTGCTGAGAAAAGAATAAAGAAAAGTTAATGTCAGTTTTACAAACCAAAGAGGCATTGGTCTAGAGGTTAAGGATTCAAAAGTAAGGCTCTTGAACTTGGAGTGCACACGTCCAAATCCCCACACCCCAAAATGAAAGGGCTAGTTTTACTAGATTTAGGGCCTATTTGTTTTTGCGTTTCAAAAGTGCTTTTGAAAAAATTTAAAAATTTTTTATTTTTTTCTTTGCTTCAAATTAATATTTTTTTGGTGCTTTCAAATCATTTTGATGTGCTGATGTCAAAAATAATTTAAAAAAAAAACATTATTTTGATGCATTTCTGAGTGAAAAGCAACCGCTACCACACTCTCAAACACCCCCTAAGGGTCTCAGGCTCTCACTCAATTTAAACTAACCAGAAGTTGCATTTCGCTCTCAAGAAGTAGAAAATATCAAGGATGCACATGAAGACGATAGATAGAAATTTACATCAATCCAATTAAATGAACATTTTTCACAAGGCAGAGCATGTAAATATCAATATACATACCTCCAAACTCTTCACAAATATTGATTGAAAAATATAATGAATTCGTGCTCCTCCAGAGAGCTCAGATCTTGACATTTCTTCATTTCTTCCCTCAACCATAGAAGAAAATGCTGTTTCCAACAAGAAACCATTAAACATTAATGATCAAGCTTGAAATGATAAAATATCTATTGAAGAAATACATTATTCTGAATGCAAGCCCAAGGAATAACAAGAGGTACCTTCAGAATATTTTGAAAGAATGTTCAGAATAAGAGTTCCTTGACCAGCCTATTTATTTACAGAAAGTTGGGTAACGAGTTGATTAAAACAATCATATAAAACAAAATAAGCAAGAAGAGTGGACAGCTAGAACATTCTGAAAACAGAAAGGATAATCACAAAATAAGAATTCAAGAGTAATCAAATTATGAAAAATGAGTATGAACAGCCAAAGAAAAAAGTAGGATAATTATCAAGGAAAAGCATCAGCTCAGACAGGTAATTTAGTCAGAAACCAGATCACAACAGGAGGACAAATGCAGATAAAAAGGCTAACATTGTGCTTGGAACAAACCCATGGCTGTGACCAGAAATAAAACAATTAATTGAAAACATTCTCAACCAAGTAACAGGGACACTCTGAGAAAAAAAAATTGAAAATAAAGCAAATAAATACATACCTTTGATTCTGTGATTTCTCCATAGCTTGCATGTTCTTTTGCAACAGAAACCAATGCAGAGCTTATTCGTGATTTCAGCCCTGGAAGTATTGTTTTTATATGTTGCACTAGAATCTGGGGGAAAAGTAACAAAATAAGGTTCATTCAGAGAAAAAAACTCCTATGAGAGTCGTAGCAATAGATGCAGAGTGCAAGGAATCTACTTTGAAATAATTAATCATATCCTTGAAGGTATTCTGAGAGTGAATGCTGCAAAAATTCTACCTGGTTCAGCTTCTTTGCCAGTTGAGGAACACCACAACGATCAGCTAGACCATTATATACCTATAGAACAGCATGGAAGTAAATAGAGCAATCAATTCCTCTACTTGTTTTTGCACCAAATTAGGGGTAACAATAAAGAGATAGGGCTATCATACCGGGCGACTACGGAAGAACTTCTCCTCTGCAGCAAGTGCATCCTTGATACTCCGATTAAGCATGATATCCTGCATCAGGATAGCCATTCAATAGATCAGCCAACCATTGGCTAGAATGCCATCGTTTATACTTGTACAGAAAGTTATGTCATGTTCAATATATGATGGTTCTAATATGCACAACCAGGCAAATTTCAAATTAGTAAAAACAGCATGTCAGATAGGATGATACATCTTCAAAATGCATCCTGTTCCAAAACAACATTGAATCAAACAATTAAGAACAATAAGAGATTTGAAAATCACGAATACTGAAAAAAAGGCTACCATACAGAGAAGTCTTATTCTTTATGATTACCAGTGCTGAATATTACTGTCTACACCCAATCAGAAAATAAACATCTAAATAAAACCACCACCAACACAATTCCTTAAGGGAAAAACTGATGCAATGAGCAAAGCAAGGAAAACATTTTAAAAAACAGAAACAACAGCTGCTAAAACAATTTATCAACCAGTTCACGAAGTATCAGCAAGATAGTAATCTAAACAGAAGAAAAGGTAAAAAAGGAAATGATGAGTTTGTAAGACCCCGACTAAACATCAAGCAGAAGAATGGACCATTAAACAATCAGCATTCTTCCTATGTAGTAACATGATTACCTCTTGACTACGATTCACAACACCAACATAACCAAGTCGAAGGGGAATCACTTTTCCAAGCAACAGATTACGAGCATCAGTACCTCTGTCCATAATATCCAACTGAGTCAAAGAAAAAATGTGTCAACCCTTCTACGGAGCAAGCAAGTTCTTATAGATGTTAAATCAAACAAAAACAATATGTTAAGTAGCAACCTCACCTTTGTAATTACTCCAATGGTTCTATAACCTGTCAACAAATATTAGCATGAGTCCAAAGAAATACACATGACAAAGTCGCTTAGACAGCATTCCAAAAGCAAACATACCATCAGGATCTGCATTTCCTGCAATCTGAAGAGCATCTGAGTTCGCTAAATCTGAATTTGCTGCTGTAACAGCTAGAATCAGACAGCTTGGTTTTTTAATGTATGACATGATCATAGTTCTAATTCTTGCTTCGATATCAGAGGGTTGATCACCCACAGGAACCTTTGTTATACCAGGTAGATCTACAAGTGTGATATCAAGAACATTAGGTGAAAAAATCTTCAAACGAATTTGCTTGTCAGAGACACCTTTGTTGCCTCCTGCTTCCTTAGCAGTCTCGGCCTACAACCAATTCAAAATAATTGAATAATAAGCTGACTGATAACTGAAATCAACATTCAATGAACCAAACCCAGATGCATGGTAAACTATTTCAAGGTTCAGAAAAGCTATTTGAGCCATGCATGTAACAAAGACTCCAAGAAAAATGTTACCATAAGTCAAGCCAAACAAGTTTCATTCTGATAAACAGGTCAAATTTTGCCAAAGGGTGGTTTTGCCCTACTTGTAAGGGAATAATAATAATAAAAAATAAAAAGTCACATGCTCAATCCCTATGTGCACCTCTACTGTGGCTCAGGAAACATAAACAACACAAAATAACTCCAATATCACTTCAAAAGAAAAAAATATGTAAATTTAACAAAGTCACCAAACAAAAGAAATCATTTTCAGAAAAACAAGCAATAGTTTTTTCCTACTCGCCCTCCCCACCTTCCAAAAATTCAAAAAAAAATCCCAGTAACAATTTCTTCAATCACTTAACCATTCACCTACCTAACTCAACCAAATACATCATTAGCTACACTCAATAAAATCAGTCACGCAAAATCACACCTCCCAAACACTAAAGAACCAAAACAAATCACAATATAACAGTTAACAAATTCAAATTTCCTCCCCATCCATACACTCCCAAAACACCAACTAAAAATTACTCAATTTTTTCCTCTACACTTTTCCTTCAACTATTAACAACTGAATTGCTAAACCAAACTCTAAATTTAACTACACGTTGAACTTCTCCCATTTTTTACACCTCTGTTCAACTATTACTAAACAAAAAACCTGCAAGAGTGCATGCACACATGCAGGAAACCAAACTCAAATTTAGTCTTTTAAAACATTTGCAATACCCTAATCAGACACATATAATCATTGATCCAACAAATCCACACCTTAATTTCTCTATATTTTTGTTCAACTATTACAAAAATAGCAATACAACCATAAGCGCTCCATAACATATAAGCCTACTCGTCCAACAAAATCGTCCCTTAGTTTCTCCAATCTTTCTCTCCAACTATCACTAATTACAAACACACAAGCACACAAAAACATCTCGAAAATCAAACTATTAAACACTACTAATAGTCACAATCAAGCACAAAATTGATATTCAACTCTGAAACAGTTATAATAGCCTAACCGAACAAACAAACTCGTCAAATGAACAAATCAGACGCCTTTATTTCTCTACAATTTCTCTTCGTTAATCACTAATTACAAAAACAACACAAAATAAACCTCGAATAATTAAGTTCATAAAACATGCAAAAATGAACCACAAATTCTCACTAATCCACCAAATCCGCACCTGAATTTCGCTCCGGATCTCGGAAAAATCATAAAACCGTTTCCCAGGCAAATGCAAGAACTCTCCCCACTCCTCTTCACCACAGCCATCACCTTTCCTTTTAGTCTGCAATAACTGCAAAACCAGCGGCCGCCGCGTACAGATTTCGTTTCCACGTGGCAAGAAATCTCTACCAACAAGTGCTTCCAAAACACTCGATTTCCCACTACTTTGACTCCCTACAACTGCCACCTGCGGCAGCTCAATCGTCGATTGACTACCTAACTGAGCAAATATATCCTGTAACTTGTTCACTATCGGTATCACCGAAGATCCTAGCGGCGCCGCCGATGATGACTGCGGCGGTTGCGATTGTGAAGGTACCGACTGCGATCCTGGTTCCTCCGCCATTGATTCTGGATCCGGAGAGACAAAGAGACTGTGACTGAAACCTTACAAACCCTAGGGTTTCGGAGATTTGTAGAGAGAGAGTGTGTTATTATTTAGAGAGAGAGAGAGAGAGAGAGAACGAAGGTGAAGGTGAAGGTGGTGGTGGTGGTTTTGCGTGTGTGATTGGATTTTGGGAGATGGAGTATGGTGTAGTTTTTGAGTTTTTTTGGTGTGGTCGAGGCTAGAATGAACGGAGGTGTCAAATGGAGTTAACCTGCGCACCTATAAGAATTACAAGAGAGAGAGTTTAAAAATTTTAATAGGGCAGAGGATTTTACTTGTTAGAGTTTGAGTTGGAGACTGTTTGAAAAAAGGCTCTTTTTTTTGGGGTTTTGACTTGTGGAGCAAGATGAGTGATTAAAGGGCTAGTGATTTTGATTTTGTAATTGAGAAGTTTAATCCTCCACAAAAAGTAAAACCTAGTGCTCAAGTTTTGTTTAGATGCTAGTTTAAAATTAATTTTATAAATTAAAAATGAAAATTCTAACTAAAAATAATTAAATTATCAACCATTAAAAAGTAAAATATTATTAGTAGCACTACAATAAAAAACAAATCAACTAGAAATTGACTAGGACTTACCGTTTCAAGATCTGGACTAGTTTGAATTGAAGAGAAACTAGGAAAAAAATTAATCTTTCTAATCTAATTAAAAATTTAAATTAACCTATTTCTTGATCTACCTAAATAAAACTTGGTCAATTGTTTTATTTTAATTCCGACATTGGGCTCCTCTCTCCCCCTCCAAAGCATTCCAAGGCCTAGAATATTGTCCTTTTCCACGATACATAGATGAATCACAAACAACTTTGCATCTTTCTTTGTTTATGGCCATAATATTTTCAAGCCAATTTTAGCATACTAAAATTAAATCTATTTTTCAATCTAATTAGATATAAGTTATTCATATCAAAGTTAAGAGATTTATTGTTAGAAAATAATATAAATCATATCTTGAGACCTTACCTAACAACTAAAATTTTTGGGTTAAGATGGTTTTTTGACATAGTATCAGAGCTTTAATGACCAAGTGATCATGAATTCGAATCTCACCACCCCCATTTATTTGATAAAAATCAAGCACAAAATAATATGGGTCTGTGCAAGTTTCAAGCCCAAATAGCTTTCACTTGAGGGGTGTGTATTAGAGAATAATATAAATTATATCTTAAAACTTTATCTAATCGTTTAAGCTTTTGAATTGAGATGGTTTGATATTTACGAGAACTTTAGTTTTACTATCTAATCTGATAATTGAATTGCAAGAGTGAGCATTTCCCATTTCATATCCGTATCTTTTTTATTTTTTTAGTTTAACGTGGGTGTCCGGGCCAGCTTGCGCGCACCTCGACTAATCTCACGGACCCTGAAGTTAACGACCATGTAAGCCTCCAGTGGCCATCATATGAACAACCACAGGGCTCGAACCTGAGACCACAGAGAAAGCAAACCTCTTGGTCTCAAGCTCTTACCACTGAGTCACCACCTAGATGGTTATATCCGTATCTTACATGTTCTTGATGGAGCGATTAGGCTGCGCCAACGAGCATACTCCTTCAAGGCTACAATTGAACTGTTCTCAGACAGAATTTGTGCGGACAAGATTTCTGAGTATAAAGTTTTAGATTGGAGCCTATGGTCCCCAATTATGTTGGTTTTCGTTTGCAACAACGAAAGGTTGCTTGGCTATGATGCAAGAAGAGGAGCCAATAAGTTATGTGAAGAGTGAAAACCTCCAAGCTTTTATAGCAAGTACCATAGTTATTGGGTTCAGTTCAGGGTCTCAGCAAGAAAAAGGTATAGATCATTTTTATCATTGGTTCAACTCATAAGTTGTCGGTCATCCAGGGTTAGTTTTATTTATCAAAATAATATTATTTTTTTTAATAATAATTATTATTGACTCAATTTATCATGAATCTATTCACTGAATTAATCAAGTTTGAAAGAGTCAATTTAAATTGAAATTAAATTCAAGTCAAGTTTTGGGTCATAAGTTTAATAAATCACGAACAAATCAAGTTTAATAACTATAATATACAATGCATGAGTAATTTGTATATCCATGCTATATTGTAAAAAATATAAATAAAATTTTCAAGTTTCATAAAATTCTATAAAATTCTTTAGCAACGTCATTATACTCAAACATGTAATTGTTTGGAGTGTTTTTTCATGAAGATAGATTTTTATATTAACACAATTTTTGTTTATCTTAGTCAAATGAGTGTTTTTTAATTGGAAGCATTGCTTATATATATTATCATGGAAGCATTGCTTATATATATTTAACAAAAATCATTGCTTATATATATTTTTCAAGCATTGTTTTTAAATTAAAAAATATAAACGTTTTGAAAAATCTTTTCATCAAGATAATTTTTGTTATTAATGTATCTTTTTTTATCTTAGTCGCCATAATATTGTTAACTAGAATTATTATTTTTGTTTGTATATATATAATGATTTTTAAAGTAACTTAGTAAAAATTATCAAAATAGTATATTTATATTTAGTGTTATCAAAAGCTAAAAAAAATTATAAATATGTTAAAATCATGTTCAAAATTTATTTAAAAACTTCAATAATAAAATAATTAATTTCAATTGATTTTTCATGAATAATTTATTATTATTATCGTATCATATTTATAATAATTGAAAAAATTATTAAAATTTAAATAAAAATTTGTAATAGGATTTAAGAATCTTATAAAAACTAAAGAGTAAATGAATACTGAAAAAAATAATTATGAGTGTAAAAAAGAAAAACGAAGAAAAGAAGGGGAAAAAGTGAAAAAAAAAAAAAAGAAAAGAAGAAAAGGCCAGCAAAGTGTTACGGCTAACGCTTGGCCCCCCTTTAATAGGCCAGCCGCGAGCAAGACTGGCCTTGCAGTTTTTTTTCGCTCGCCTCTTTTTTTTTTTTTTTTTTAAGTGATTGAATAATTGTGCTAAACCCGTGATCTCTAGTCTCCACGTGCCCAACCAACTAAGCTAAAGCATGTATTTGCTATCATACAATTAAAAAAAAAAATATTCACTGAATAGTATTATTTTGGTAATAGTTTTTCTAAAACTCAACTAATAAAGAATTTAGATGGAAACGTGAAAGCTAGTTCAATAACACTTTAATTTCGTGTTTATTTTTATGTTTTAAAAAAAAATTTAAATTTTTTTTTTATTGTTTTCTTTACTTTAAATTAATATTTTTATATTATTTTTATATTATTTTAATGTACTAATATTAAAAATAATTTTATAAAAAAACTATTTTAATATATTTTTAAATAAAAAATATTTTAATAAATAACTATGACTATACTTTTAAATACTTAAATCATTCATGTTAACAAAAAAAAAAAAAAACATTCTCATTGAATGCGGCTGTGCTATAGGACACATTGGGAACTAGCTATCAGCATTAAAATCAAGTCACTAACAAGACATTTTAACCGTGTGAGATTATCTCCTTGTGGCCTAATTTCAAGAAATTAACATAATTAAATTTAAAAAATAAAACTCAACTAGTTAAATTTTAAATTTAATTTTTAAAAATTACTAGTTTGAATCTTATAAATTTTAAGATCATTGAAGGTTTATATAATCATTAATTTTAGAACCCGTAAAATTAATCAAGATATATACAAGCTGATCCAAACATCCACGATAATAATAATAAAAAGAAATTAGCATAATTATACGCACATGTAATTTCAAATAGTGCAATCCACTATCGTGGGAGAAACCTTTCTAATCAAATCCCTTTTAGCTATTCCTTTAAATAGCTCAACTGATGCGCATCTCACGATGCGCACTCCAGGAGTGTTCGCAACGTCGCTGCCGTGATTCACGTTTTGGGGGATGATATTGTAATTAAGCCTTACAAAATCCTTTCAATATCTTCGCCGGGAAACGAGGTGGCGCTAACGTCGGTCTTCGCCATTCCCTCCTGCTTTTGCTTGTTCTGTGCAGGTACCACCTGAAGGTTCGAAAAAAGCAGGGCCCGAGTGGAACTAAACGTGCTCTATCTCCGCTAGCCCAGGAGGACTAGTCCTTCCACCGTGCGATGAAGATATTTTTCTCTTCACGCACGACGAGAAAATCGATTATTATCGACGGAATATTCCATAAATGTTTAAGCTGTATTTTTATTGGTATACAAATCATTGATGGATTCCCGATGGAGCCAATTCAGTTGCTGAAGCTATTTATCAACGAAAACACTGACAAAATATTCACGCTTAAAAATATATTTGCCAATCATTTTTCTGTCGGACAATCTATTTAAGTATAAGGCAGATAGATGATTAAGCATCTACGTTTCTTGCCAGCAAATTAAAAAAAAAAAAAAACTAAAAGAGGTGGGAAATTTAATGTGCATTTCATCGTGAAAAACTATTTATTTAAATAATATATTTTTTATTTTTTTTCAATTTTAATATCATCATTTATCATTATATATTGATTATATATTGGAGAATAAACTTTATAATTTTTTTTACGAGGTTATTCTAGTTTCATGATTCAAATTACGTATTTAACTAGTTAACTCGATTAATTCAAGTTTTTTTTTTCTCAATTTCATTATTCAACACTAGGTTGATTGAGAATTAGAGTTCATGATTTTATTTCAATTTGTTTTCTATGAGGTTATTATCATCTCATGACGCGGGTCATGAGTTTGACGAGTTAACTCAGGTTGACTCGAGTTGTTTTTGTGTCTTTTTTTTAATTGATTTTTCAATTTCAATTACATCTTTTAACATTAGATTTATTGAGAATTGAGCTTCATAATTTGTTTCAATTTGCTTTCTATTGAGTTATCTCGGTCTCATGATTCAGGTCTCAGGTTTGACAGGTTAACCCAGGTTAACTTAGGTTATTTTTATGGTCTTTTTTTAATTGATTTTTTTTTCAATTTTATCCTTCAACAATATGTTTATTAGAAATTAAGTTTCATAATTTATTTTCATTTGTTTTTTATCATGTTATCATGGTCTCATGATTCAGCATTAATTGGCAAGTTAATCTGAATCGATCCAATATGTTGTTGTCCCAATATTTATAAAAAACAATACCATCTTGAATATTTATTTTAAATCAAACTATGTTTTTATCTATCGTCAAGTTTGCTTTTAGATCCATTAAGTCAACCGGCTTATATCAAATCAAATTTTTTCTACTAAATAAAATTAATAATATCTAAATATTTTTTATATAAAAAAAATAATCTAATCTGCGACGACGCACCGTGTACCTATAATCTAGCTACTACCCACACAACTTACAAGAAATCCCATTTGAAGGGGCCTTGTCATGTTTCAAGCTTTTCGGTCACCCTGCGATGAGAGCCTCGTAGTGTTCTAAAGTTCTTTTCATTTCTTCAATTTCTTTCAGAACCTTAACCTTGTTTGAGATGTAACTGGCATCCGTATCTTTCAATTGAGACAATATTATATATAAGTTGATTTCTTTCCGCAGCTCACCATATGCGGTCTCTAGCTGCTAAATAATAATAATAAAAAACACAATATTATATATAATATTAATGACAAGATTTATTAATAATATAATTATCAACTTAAAATTTAACTTTGATAATTAAAAATAAATTCATAATCTAGCAATTATATTATTTTTATAAAAAATTAATGTCCCGTCAAAATATAAACTAAATAAATTAAATTAACAATATATAATCAATACCCAACTAATTATCTATTATTCATTCAATCTATCATTTATTCAATCTATACTTATTAAATTTAAATTAACACCATTTAATTGCTATGAATTCCACAATTTTTTTTTAATTTTTAACTTAATAATAAAACTAACAAAACATGATTGACACCCATTAAATAACTCATAATTTCTTTCGATTTAGCACATCTAAGTTATAAAATCAAACTTAATTAATTAAATTTCAAAAAATTTTAATTTTTTTCAAATCTCAAATAAACCTTAACATACAAATCATATTGTAATACAATAAAATTCTATATGAAAAGGTTGAAAACACTTAAATATACAAGTAAACTATAAATGCTACACAAAAATATCAATAAATTAACCTAAAATATAAATGAATAGATTTATTTACTTGGTGTAGTAAATATTTTAAATTTTTTTGAATAAAGACAGTTATGATAACACTGTTAAGTATTGAGGCGATTGAATTGAAGATATATAGCCCTAGATTTGTGCCAATATAGAAGGGGGAAGGGTGAATTTTTTGCATTTAAAGAGAAAGAGGAAGAAGAAGAAAAGGGGAGAAGTGGTTGTTGTTAGTTATAATATTTTTAAATTTATTGATGGAATTTTCAACAAAAACCAGTGAAATTTTTTTTTTCTTGATTATTTTATCAATAAATAATAACATGTCGTCATTAATAAAATCACCAACAAAATATTTTTTAATTATTTTTATTCTATTGACAAATTCATCAATGACAGAACATGTTCTGTCATTATTGTTATCAAACATTACAAATAGAATATTTTTTTTTGCCAATAATTCCCTTACTATTTAATAATTTTCTAGCAGTGATAAAGTATTTCCAGTTGAGCATTTAGGGGGTGGGGACCCATAAGCACGAAATGTCACATTTGAGACGTGGAAGGAAGAAAGGATGGATGCATGCATGCTTCCATAATCGTTTGTCATCATGCATGTTCCTTCTTCTTTTTTTTTTCCTGGCTCGAAATTTGGCAGGC
>Ga0307517_10002544_pt1 | contig 29074 bp, 20 predicted proteins | sample 23_EM_MG_FD_194515 | JGI IMG/M metagenome (GOLD analysis project Ga0307517, IMG submission 194515) | Populus trichocarpa ectomycorrhiza microbial communities from riparian zone in the Pacific Northwest, United States - 23_EM | ecosystem: Host-associated > Plants > Roots > Unclassified | place... | reverse complement strand
TATTTATATTATTTTTGATATATCATGAATTTTATTTTATTTTTCAAAATAAAATCCAAAAAGTAATTAATAAGAAGAATACAATTGATATTGATTCGAACTCATTTAAATAAGTACGTTGAAATTTTTTTTTCTTAGCTAATTTTTTTTTTAATTTTAGTATTTAATATTAGGTTGATTGAGAATTAAACTTTATAATTTATTTATTTTTGCTTTCTATTAGATTATTTTAGTCTCATGACCTAAGAATAGTGTTTAAAGGGTTAACTCGAGCTGATCCAGGTTGTTTTTTATGTTTTTTTTATTCAAGTTTTTTCCCAATATTATCATTCAACATTGAATCAGTTAAAAATTTAGTTTCATAATTTGTTTTGATTTGGTTTTCACTGAGATATCTTGATCTCATGATTAGAATTACAAGTTTTGGTATTTTTAACCCCTGTTAAATCAGATTTTTTTATTTTTATTTTTTTCTAAGAGGTTATTTCAGTCTCATGACCCGAGTCACAGGTCCTTCGACATTGGATTTGCTTTTTATTGGGTTGTCCATATCTCATAACCTGAGTCACGGGTTTGATGGGTTAATCCAGTTGACTCGGTTTTTTTATTGATTTTTTTTCATTTAATATTGTGTTTATTTGAGAATTAGATTTCATGTTTTTTTTTTATTTGCTTTTTATTAGGTTATTCCATTTTCATGACCCGAGAATAATATTTAATGAGTTAACATGGGTTGCCTTATATTCTTTTAATTAAAAATTTTACAAATTTAATCATTCAACAATGGATGTAACATGGTTGATTGGGAACTGAACTTCATAATTTGTTTTGATTTGCTTTTTATGAGATTATTTTAGTCTCTTGACTAAAGTTGTGGATTTGACAGGTTAACTTGGGTTAAATCATGTTATTTTTTATTTTTTTATGAGATTATCTCGCTCTCATGACCCGAGTTATGAGTTTGACAAATTGAGTCAGGTTGTTTTTATGTTTTTTTTAAATTGATTTATTTTTCTAACATCATCCTTCAATAATGGACTAATTGAGAATTAAATTTCATGATTTATTTTAATTTGTTTTTTATATGGTTATCTTGGTCTTATAACACAGGTCGTGAGTTTGCTAGGTTAACTCGGGTTATTTTTTTAAAATTTTTTTAATTGATTTTTTTTTAATTTTATCATTTAACTTTGGGTTAATTGAGAATTATGTTTTATAATTTATTTTGATTTGTTTTGTATAAAATTATTATAGTTAATATGAATCATGAATCTGACATGTTAATGGATCATTCAGGTTATTTTTAAACTCTAACCTCACATGCTTTAATTTTTTCCTTTCACTTAAAAAATAATGAATAATATATAAATATTTTATTTTATGTTCAAATTTTTTCTATATACAAACCGCAGCGTAGCGGGTGTCAATGGTCCAGTGTGTGTATATATATATAAATACATTCAAAATCCAACAGCGTCTATTACCATCCTTGCTGGTGAGTGGTGATGTCATGTAAAAAAAATCTGTGATGCACCGTTGGATTAAACGCGTGAATCATGCCGGTGGATTTTGTAGGGCCCGCTAAATGAGAAGCACGTGTACGATAAAGAATGGCCAGCGGCCTGGGGAAAATTGATAGACACCGGGCCGTGTATCGTGGCCTAATTTGGTTACAAGAAAAGAAAGATTTCGTGGATTATTATTATAATCATCTCTTTTTTATTTGTTCCCTCATTCCTTTCTCTTCATCAAATGAATAGGCTATATGCTATAAACATATAAAAAGAGAGTTACCTCTTAAAAAATAATATAAATTATATTTTAAAATTTTATTTAATAATTTAAATTATTATGTAGAGATAGTTTTTTGATATGATATCAAAGCCTGATGATCAAGCGGTCACGAGTTCGAATTTCACCATTTCTATTTATTTGATAAAAATTAAACACAAAGTAAGGTGAGCCTGTGCAAGTTTCAAGTCCAAATAGCTTTTACTTGAAGGGATGTGTTAGAGAATAATATCAATCATATTCTGAAATCTCATCTAATAACTTAAACTATTAGGTTTGAAATGATTCTTTAATATTATATATTATTTTAATATATTTCTAAGCAAATATTTTTTTAAAATAACCTTTATCACTGTATAAAAGTTAGAGATCTTCCGACCAAATCTTGAAAAAGAATTATAGTAAAGTTATTCCTATCATATACTCCAAAACACGTTTAGATCTTTCTTTTTTATTTTTCTTCCATGAAATGCATGCATTTTACAGGTGTATACAGAGTACACGTGATAATTGTACAATTTTAATTTTGTTCTTACAAGAAAACCAATTAGTAACGCCTCCACGGGTATTATTTTATTTTCACAAACAAATTTAACTTCAAACGTCTTATAAACTATATATAATTTCTAAAAAAGAAGAGAGAAATTAATGAATGTAAAAGACACCAGAAATGACGTGAAAAGACAAGTTAGATGGATAGACGGATAGATTAAGCAATATATATATATATATATATATATAAATAAATAAATAAAAGGTGAGAAACCAAATAATTGAAGCATGCAGAGGTGAGTTGGGAGTACACGCAAATTATGTTAGCGTGCGGTCCTCTCAGGGTTTCACCATCCACCACACGTGCACTTACTTTTTCCTGATCAGCATGATAGATCAAGAAGTTGTCAAAAAAAGAGAGTTGTTATCTTTTTGGCTCTTTATTTGTTTCTTCTTCTTCTTCGTCTTGCTTTGGTGATTTTCATAATTCTCTGCAGAAAGAATGAAAAAGCAGCCGCTATCACCGGCCCTTGCCCATGAAGCATGCAACCATAAGCATCACAGTCTCATTTCTCACACCTTTTTATTCTGATTTTATTTATTTTCTCCATAGCAATGATCAAGTTCAGGCTCAGGGGAATTAAAAATAAAGAAGTTACATCAGGTTCTTTGCTTGCTGACACATCCACGTAGGACCTTCGGCTATTATTTAATCTCCCATGCAGTCGGTTTTACTCTGAAAATATCCACTCCGTGCGAGTTCTTATTCCCTTCTACAGACCTCGAGCAGAAGAATTTCTAGCTTTCATGGCAGCCATTGCAGCTGATGCGGTTCAATTATTTATCAAGCAATTAAATTAAAACATAAAGTGAATGTATAGCTTATATCTTGGTGGATTAATCAAATAGAACATGAGATGGTGGATTTATTAAATAAATAAAACATTAGCATCGATCCACAGTATACAGTTAACAAGTATATCTTTGAAGACAGTGGTTTCTTTTAATTTACTATATTGAGAAAAGAAGGCCTACCACACCCTTTAATTAAACAAAAATGTAAATCTCAACTAACATTCATATCTCCTTTTTCTGACCTGACCTCACCTCGATCTATAGTTAAATCAAACATGCAGATAGATTCTATATAGTAATGATGGTGGTAACTGTTTTTAATTTCATTTCACTAGTTATTTCATCTTGAAAAAACAATAAATTAGAATTTCTTATTGTTTTTTTTTATTGTTTTAACATATTGATGTTAAAAATAAAATAAAAATTAAATTTTTTTATTTTATTTTAATATATTTTCAGATAAAAATTATAGGAAGAAAATAAAATAGTACCAATTAGAAAACATCACTAACTAACAAAAAGAAATACTCCATCCATTCTTGCCTTTTTCAAGAAAAGAAAGCGAGAAAAAAATTGAAAAGAAAAAGAAAAAGAAAAAGAAAAAAGAAAAAAGAAAAAAGACAGATTCATCCCCGTTCACATGCATATTTGTTTATGCTAACACGAGGGAGCCGTAACAAGCATCTCACGGGGTTGCTCGACCCCGTTCACATTTCGAAACGGGTTACGATAAAATCTAAGTATGAAAACTTCGACTACTTTGTTTGTCGGTTCACGACACCAAAGATTACATGCTCCTGCGTTGAATTTGACGACCGGTTCTGTTCTAAATCCGTACAAAAACTTGCCGGTCAATATTATCTTCCATTTTGCCATCTCACTCATCCATCCAAAGCGTAAAAACCTCACCATTATATTCTCCAACCCCAACAAATCCCACCTTTTCTTTCACACCCCAAAAACACTCCTTTTCTCTCTGGGCTCACTTGTTCACCTACCATAAAAAAAATCAGATCAACCCTACCCTACACTGCTGTCAGGCTCTAGAAGAGAAGAGGAATCCCACACTACTGTTTTTCTCTTTTATTTTTATGAAGATTTTGGTGTTTCGATTTTGAGTTATGGAGAGGAAGGAAGCTGTCAAGGTTGAGAATTTTGTAGGATCTCCAACATTTAGTTCTACTACCGATCATGTTCAAACTAGTTATCCATTTATGCAGGGTTTTGACTTTGTTGATGATAAGAGCTCTTTAGGGTTTATGGAGCTACTGGGTGTGCAAGACTTTAGTCCTTCTTTGCTTGATATGATACAGGTACAAATACCATCCGTGCAGACTCCGAGTGCTCAAGTGGCTACAGAGGTGGTGGATTCACCACCAGAGGTGTTGAATCAGCCCGCTACACCCAACTCTTCATCTATTTCATCGGCTTCTAGTGAGGGTTTGAATGATGAACCTGCTAATAAGGGTGTTGATAATGAGGTAGAGGAGCAAGGAAAGACCAAGAAAGAGTGAGTTTTGAGTATTTTATGGTACTTGATTTTTGCTTCAATCTTATGTTTTGGAGAGACCCATTTGAGAAAAGAAGATGGTTTTGTGTGTGTCTGTTTGGTGTAATGCTACAAACCAAACACTCCTTTTAGACAAGTGATCAAGAAAATCGAAGTGGATTTCTTTTTGTATTGAGGTTAATTAGAGGCTACGGTTCTTCTAATTTGTGTGTTGGTTTTGTGCTTTGTTTTCCAGGTTGAAACCAAAGAAGACAAATCAGAAGAGACAGAGAGAGCCGAGATTCGCATTCATGACAAAGAGCGAGGTTGATCATCTGGAAGATGGGTACAGATGGAGAAAGTACGGCCAAAAAGCTGTGAAAAACAGCCCCTTTCCTAGGTACTAACTCCAATGTGAACTCTATTCTTCTAGCCTTTTACTCTCTTTGCTATTTGACTGCAGATTTGGATAAATCTTAGTCCAAATTTTAATGGGTTTGCATTGTCCATGTGTGTTTGATTTAGGAGTTACTATCGTTGCACCACTGCCTCATGTAATGTCAAGAAGAGAGTCGAGAGGTCTTTCAGTGATCCAAGCGTAGTTGTGACCACCTATGAAGGTCAACACACCCATCCTAGCCCAGTTATGCCACGTCCAAACTTTACTGGATCTACATCTGATTCTGGTTTCTCTTCCACTGCTGCCTTTGCCATGCCAATGCAAAGGAGACTCTCTCTTTATCAACAACATCAAAGTCAACAACAACCGCCTTTCCCTCTTGTCAGCTTGTCGCCTTTGGGTTTTGGTTACAATGGAAGTACTACAAATGCTGCTAATTATCTACAATATGAGAAGCGCTTTTACACCAGCCCAGGATCTGCTTTACTTAAGGATCACGGGCTTCTTCAAGATCTCGTCCCCTCCCATATGCTGAAGGAAGAGTAGAGGAGGAAATATGTTCACTGCTTTGTAGTTTTCCTAACTGACCTTTCTAAAGAAGGTGTAGATGAAAAGCCCCTTTTACTGATATGGTTTCATGGTGTGGAATTTCTTGCTGACTGCGTTGCGGCCGTGATTTCTCTTGCAGTTGCACAAGAACTCTTAACACGGGTTTTTAGCCATCATTCTCAGGACTAGCTTCTTACTGGCTGGGACCAGTTCTCTAGCCCCCCCTTTTTGTTTTTGGGTTTTCCCATACTTCTCTGTTTTATTTTCCTTTTCTCCCTTAGGTTGTATGTAGAGATAGAAGACCATGTGGAGTAAACTATGTAAGCTAGCTAGTATGAGTCTACAGTCTACTTCTCCTTCAATGCTTTTACCCTCTCGTTTGTCTTTTACCATTTGTTTTTGCATTGATTTCTAGAGATAGTGTGGCAGTGAAGATTTTCGAGTGCTAGGGTTTCCTCATAAGGATACAGTTACTAAAGAAGCTTTCCTTTTTGTCTATAGGAATCCGCAAAGCTATTTGTTTTTCTTGGAAAAGAGAATCCAATCGTGAGTATTTGGTGAAGATAATTAATGTGCTGCACCTAAAAATGAACTGAGGGGTACGAAAGGGGAAGAATATCTTAACCACTCCATAGTCCATACCCAATTTTAGCTCTGCTAAGTGATGCCCTTTTTGTTCCTTTTGATTTTGATTGTTATGCCATGCACAGGCCATTCATTTGTTTGGTTCCTTGAAGTCTGGTGAGCTAGGGAACCTAATAAAGCAATGGGGCTTTTGATCACTTTCTGTGGTTCTATGCTTCTGCACGTGATCTTGTTTTTCTGGGAATATTTGTTTCCCTGTTGGATCCCTTGGCATTAGGGCGCAGCTACGAGAGGCGAAAATACGTTGTGTTGCTATCATTGTTCAGGATGCCGATAGTGGTGTGCCGTCAGCCGCACCGAACCATTTTCAAAGAATTTTATGTCTGCCAGTCACAATTCATGCTATTTTCAGATGAACGTAATCACGATTTTACCCTAAAGCCAAAGTTGGCTGCAGAAAGTCAAGAGCCCTGAAAGTTCTCAATTGTCCTCATATCTGATATCCATCCAACTTCTATACCAAATGCTAACTTGTGGATGTTCTTGTTGGCAGTGTCAAGCTAAAAAAGGCCTTCATGAATGATGCAAGAAACCTTCATAAACCTTCTTGCCTCAACCTTCCATCAATAGTTATACATTATCAGAGCCTTAAAAGCATACACATGATAATTTGCCATCAACTCAACTCATCATTTCATACAGCAAAGTGTACAGTTATAAAGGCACTTTGATTTGCATGTTATTGAAGATTACATTACTCTTGATGACACCTACCGACTCAGTACTGAAGCTTTAAAAGAGCACACTGCTGCAGCCAGGGAGAGAATATCAGGTAGGAAAGCCCTTCACAGCAACTTGGGCCACAAACTCAGCAAGAAACAACTAAATTATGTATTCCTGGAAGATTTACTCAGAATAATTCACCAAATACCCAAATGCATGCTTGCACTAGTTCTCCTAGGAATGCTACTTAAGATGCCTGATTTCCAGAAGTGCACATCCACAAATGGTCCAGGAGAAATGAATGGAAAATGAAAGAAAGATGATAGCCTCAAAGATGTTTTTTACATTTAATCTGCAAGAGGAACATGCACAGCCATGAGAAATCTAGCGCAATTTGCAGAGATTAGATTTCTTTCCACTTTTTACTCTTCTATGAAAAGAAATAAAAGAAAACAGGGAAAAAATAAGTGAATGAGAAGGACATGCTGAAAAACATAATATGCAGCTTAATGCTCTTACTTTTCAAATATTATTACCAAAACTGGTAGGACACCAGAACACAAATTAGAGATAGTCCAATATTAAATGCCATAGATAACTGATATTTCTAGTATATTTTGGCTTACCAGAGGTCCACAGTTCTACAGAATAAGGCCATAAATCCAGAACCTCCAAGACCTTCCAAGCATGAAATATGAAGCTTACAGCTAAATCCTGTTATCGGAAATACTTGTCAGGCTGACAATATTAGGTAGGCAGAACTCAGAAGAATAGATAAAACCAAAGAAATAACTTCAAACAGCCACTTTGAGCAACCTAATCTCCTGAAATAATTGCACAAAACAAAAAAGATTAACAGCCCAAAATACTACAGAGATCCAGTAAATGGAAGTTTAACACTGCATACCTGTTAAACACAGGAGGGATCAATAACAGGACTTGTTTCTGATTGTATTTGCACACGATCTAGTTCCTGCAAAAACAAGCAAAGTGAAATGAAGAAAGATTCTCCCCATCTACTCAATTGCAAGCGGCAGTTAATGATCCAAAAGATATGTACAACAAGAAGCTTTAATATGAATAACATAGAGAGAACATACAAAAGAAAACAAACTTTCATTTGAGACCATGACAGAACTCTATCTTTCATCAGATTGGATGGTTAGTCAAAAACATTATCACGTCTAATCTTGGAATATTCCAGAAACTGAGAAAGCAAGGTGAATTTTACAACATGAATGTTAATCAAAGTACTTTAACCAGGTTAATTTGTCAATTCTGGAATTTGGAACGGAAATACTCATAAATCTAAACAGAAGACTTATAAAACCACATGCAAAATAAACGCAATCACTCATGATTACTCTGATGATCACTGATCTTTGCCAGCTATCAAAAGGCATTCTTCGGTCTTAGGGGAATTAACCCTAGTGTTTTGATACAGCAAGAGATCCAGAATAGCATGGCTTTTAAGCATCAAGCTATCGATTCAATAGTTTAATGAGAATAAACAATGATAGGAAACCTTCTAGTTTTGAATTGCCAATATAAGAAACTTCTGAAATATAAAGCCCAAAAGGAAGGATAAATTTTTTTTCCTGACTTGGCTATCAAAAAAATAAAAAAAAGTAAAGAATTTTTTTTCCTGTTGAGATCAAGATGGCTTTCCTTGGAGATGGAAATGACCCAATCCAACCGCATACATTCACAATTGTGAAGCAATTAATTGGCAGTTGCTTTAGTATTCTCGTGGAGACTACACTTAACATAAGTGCTTCAGCAATAGCAAAAAAATGAACATAACCATATGCAACATAATGCACAGATACTTGACTAAAAGCAATGAGTATTAGTCCTGAAAACTAAAGGCAAGTTCAACTTTCCAGATCATTATTTATTGAGGGAAGACATTCCAATTAAATTTCTTGAAACACTTGACAGACATTGAATTCTAGCATTTTCATGCCTGGTTAGTGGTTAATAATCCAACATGCAAAACAGCACTAGTAATAATATAGAAACCCAAGTATAACAGTTTACTGATTGGCACAGACAGGGAAGATTGTTGGAGTTTCTAATGCAAGAGACACATCTCAAGAAGCACCTTTTGTGTTTGATCAACTTCCTCAGCAGAACAAACTGGCGAGAGGGAAGATTGCTGGTTTGAACCATGCAGCCTTTTCTCTTCCTGGAATTGTTGCAGAAATAAGGTGATCTCCACAGGCTTCTCCCACTGCAGGTCAATTTCAGATATATTGAATCACACCTTCTGAAATTGCGACTTTTTTTTCTCAGAACATGTCATAAGATTTCATTAACTGCCAACTGATTTAAAACTAGTGATCATCAATGGTTTGGTTTGGATCAAGCTCAGGGTTGGGATGACCATAAAGCAAATCCAATTGAGAAGGATGAGCTAGGCATAATCCACAACATCAAATCATCCAAAATGAAAACATCCAATGGTTTTTTAGTTGCATTAAAAAAATGACATTAACATATATCAGAACCAAATATTAGCAATACCTATAGTTAAACATCATTACTTCACGAAGTCTACTGACCTCATTGATTCCATTCCTAAAATGAAACCAGTCATTAACAAAATTCTTGTACTGCCAGTGTATAATGGGATGCAATTTTTTAACCCTAATCCAACCAGGCTAGGTAATGGAATTAGGTTGAGTTTGTAACTTGAATTGACTTCTGAGAAGAACCTTTTGAGTACCAAAATCAAGAAAGCAAGCGCATTCTGGTTAACAAAGGCAGATAACTTACTCTACTTTCACAGGTGATACAATTATAATAGTACTTGTATCCATCTGGGCAGGAATGCTCACTCCAATCACACTCTCCTGGATCTACGATTTGGGGACTGGGAGGCACTGCAGAGGTGACAGAATTACGACTAGCTGGTTGAATGTTTCCAGTCCAAGCTGGCTGCAGGAAAACATGCTGTTGCCAATATTCATTTGCATTTCTAAAAACCAGTTCACAGCAGTATAAAATAAATGCAAATAGATTCAGAGGTAAATAATACATCAGGAAAATGTCTATAGTACTTGTTAGATAGAATATAAATATGCTAAGCGAGATAATTCTACTACAGACGCAAAGGAGTATCCTCCACTACTGGTTAGCCCATCTACAGATTTTGATTCAGAAAGGACAACCCAATTAATGAGTTAAAAATCTCCTTGCAACAAAATGACTTGAATTGTGACTCGAATGAGAACTAAATAAATGTTGATAGCTACCTCCTGCAGGGCAAGCTGTTGATTCTGCTGCTGCTCTAAAATTTGGGTCTGTTTATGTGTATCAAAAATTGCTTGTTGAGGTGATTGAAAACATTTCTCTGGAGCCTGCATATGCTGTAATGGCATCTGAGACAACTGTGAAGGTGAGTGCTTTATTGAAGAAAGTGGTTGCTCTGTGATATGAGGAGATGCAAATTCCTGTTTTGCTGCATGGGCAACAGCTTGTGGAACTCCAGTTGTTGAGGTTTGTTGCATAGAAAATGAAGCGTTAGGCAAAAAACACCCAGGTGCTGGCCTACAGCAAATAGACCATGAAACAGAAACTGAATCTCATGTATGCAAGTTAAGGCAAATGTACAAGGGAAAGAGAAATTGAAGAAATGAAACGCACCTGATCATTGGTTGTTGAGAGCAGGGACCAAAATTTGGACCACCAAATGCGAAACTGCCTCTGTAGAGAGAAAAAGAGACTGGTTAAAGTAGCAGGACAATGAGGCAACCCATAGGTGTCTTATATTGTTCAGGTGGCTGGGTGGTCTTCCACTTATGCCAAAATAGAAAAACAATAAAAAAGAAAAAAACATAATTATTTTGTTGCGGTGTGGCATTGAAGATTCATCATCATAGACCAAACACAGCCAACTTGAAAAGGAAGAGACCACATACAGCGGACCATATAAAACCAGTCTCTTTCATCATTACCATTTACTTTATGATTGACTTGCAACTTATAAAAAGCAGAACACAGGAGTATTTAGCATGGATCCAAGAGTTCGTCAAGACATGTATAAGGACACAAGTAAAAAGGATGACAAAAGAATGCAAAACCTTAATTCTCCAGTCTTAGGTTTTTTGGGATCTGCAAAACGAACAATCAATGGCTGATCACACCCCTAAAATGACCAAGAAAAGAGAAGGAATGATTAAATACGATTTCAATGAACAATCAGAGTTCTGATACATAAAAGGTAATCAATCCCTTTAAGCAATCAATCACTTTACTCTCATGGTAAGAGTTCCATTTAATCCTTTGATTGCTGCCAGTGCCATATCTCTGTGAGCAAACTTAACAAATGCACATCCTTCACAAAACACAAGATCATCATGTCAGAAACAGCACAAATTAACAGCCAATACGACCATGGCATTTTCTCTAAATCTTCCCATATAATAACCAAAAGTAACTGAGAACGTAAGAGAGCAACACGAGGAGCTCATGGCATTATTTCTGGACTACAAATGAGATCTTCCACAGATCAAGGTTGATAAACATTTGCACCTACAATCAGACTGTACTGAAGTTCTTGCCTTTTGCTTTTCCCCTTATTTCAATTTTCCAGTAAATGACACATATAGAAACCAGAGGGAAAATAACAATGATTGGTGTGTTTATTATATAACACTAGATAAAGCTGTGGAGATCTGTGGGTGAATCACCCTACTGGGGAAAAATATGAAGCAGTATAGCATACATCAAATTCTGATATTTTGATTCTTATAAACATATTTCAGGGGATAAAATAGCTCTAGAATGATGAATAAGAGAGAGTGGACATACCACGACTTTGCTTCAGCTCATCACGTGCAATGTAGACATCTTCCACATGACCATATGGAGAAAATATCTGACATAGTAATCATTCATAGACAATCATAACACAAGAAGAAAAGGAAAAGAAAAGAAAGGAAAAGAAAAGAAAAGAAAAGACATATTGTGTTTAAAGCCAAGTTTTGAAAAAGTCATGTACATGCACTCCAGCAGTTGATGCACGCATGCATTCACATGATATTTACTTTCAGGTAATATACCTACATTAACATGCAATCTCCAAGAGTACAAAGATACTGTTACCTATGCACTGCATATAATCACATACAGCAGCATGAAAGCCGCAGCCACTGTTTTTACCTTCTGAAACATTTTAAACCGATGTCATTCATTTGCATACACTGCTTTTCAATGTAATGCTTATACATCTGCAGCTGTCACTTGCCCACAGTGGCGTATAAAAAAAAACAGTAGCGGGACAAATAAAATTTATTTTATCAATGTAAGGCTGGAATAACTTGAATGCCCCACAACTCTGGTTCATACCTCCTCAATTTCCTGTTTTGAAGCCAGCTTGTTTATAGAACCAACATAGAGCTTGTCCACAAATCCCCCTACCATGGAACAGCGGGCAACTAAACAACAGAGCAACAAAACAAAAAATAATGTCAAGAAAAAGAAAGACGTGATACACATTTCAGGTGAAAAAAGCTGCCTGCATGAAAACCTGAGAGGCATATTGGCAAGACAAAGCTAGTAGTGATGTTCCCTCCAAGCAAGGAAAATTACCAGTGTGGAACCCAAAGCATATAACAGACGAATTTCTCTTTTTAAGAAAAATGAGAAAGAGATGCAAATCTCAAACAATATTTATTGCATGTGGGAATGCAGCATGTTGCTACCTAGAAGTATGTTCAAGTAAAGTTGAACAAGTTATTTATAATCATGGCCCTCTAAGGGCATTTAGTTCAACCATGGTTAGTCCTCAAGAAGCAGCACACTTGAGCTAAATAAAATTCTGATCTTTCCAGAAGGGCCGGAACTTCTTTGATTGTTAAGATAGAAATTGACGCTATTCAGGGAAAAAAAGAGCAGTTGTGCTGCATATCCATACATCTGCAGCAGAAATTAACTAATTGGATCTTTCTGGAAACCCCTCCTGGAGGAGAGTATTCTGTATCATTTAGCCAATGCATACTCATAAAAAGAACACCATTAACATAAATCATGAGAGTATCAAATGCTAACCTGGGCGTTCCCGTTCTCCATCAGCATATCTGACTTTAAATGGAGCCACTTCCTGAATAAAGAAAATTTACAGAGCAATGAAATATCAAATTGCAACTAACCAACAGCAGCAGAACTTCTTATTCATCATGAATATCAACTGATGAACTCACCCCAGGAATCGTATGCTGATTATGCAAAGCCCTAATAGCCCTGTCAGCTTCCTCAAATGTCGCGTATTTCACAAAACAATATGCTGCAGAAATAAATTTGCACATGAAATTACTTTTAATGTCAAAACTTTTACACAGGTACATGAATTTCTAGAATTAGCGACATGTGGTGATCAGTGAAAAATAAAACTGAAAAACCTCAAAGACAATCTACAATGTTTAATGCTTTTATGTTTTCCCTACTTAAAATATGTCTTGGGATAATTACAGGTACAAAAAGTATCATGATTGAGATAGCAGTTCTCAAGTTAATGCAAAAGCAGCTTAGTATATACATAAGAAGGCACAGATCAGTCCACTAGATAGAAGACGGACTAGAGGACCACCATGAGTTATAATTGGAGGTTCCTGGGGTGCTTGTGAAGCAACATGACAGAAACTCATAAATTTCCCATAGCTAACAATAACAGCAATAGATGTCAGCAAAACTATCCATCTAGCATTGTACAAATAGTTGTATCAGTAAGAAGTACAGTATCTGTTGATGTAAATTCAAACCTTGTTTCCATCTTGATTAGTAAAGTTTAAACTTCTTCCCACCCACCCTATAACACCTGAACTAAAGCACAGGCACTATCAAGTTTTGTGACAGCATTTCTACTTCTCTCTAAATGCCAAGAGCAAACATCTAAATCCCAAGAACTTCACTACAATTCCAGGAGTAGGAGAAAGGGAAGTGATTCAAACAACAAGAGATTGCAATAACAAAAATAAACAGTCATGAAAATCACAAATACAATGAAACAACAAGACACAGTCAACATATATCCTCAAGTTTGAAGAGTACATATTTTCAAATCAATAAGAAAAGAAAAACATAATTTCTAATTTCTAAACATCCATAGGCACCAAAACTAGCTTCTCCAGGACAGGACCCAGGCTGCACAAGTTTCCTGTTTAAAATGGAGTATCAACTTAACTATATAACCTATCAATCCTAACAGACAACTGATTATCATTTACTAAAGGCAACCCATTAACATTTGGTGACATAGAAGTCCCCACTTTTGTGCCACTGGCCACACCCACAAGTATGCTTCCATATTTGCCCCCCTAATAGCTCAAGAGTGACATTTGTTGAAAGAAAATCACACGAAAGATGGAATTATGAAAACATTTAGTCATACACGAGACCAATCAAACCGGCAACTCTAGTTGTTCATCAATACTCAAAAAAATAAACATTCCACCTCAGACTAACACCAAGCTTTCAAAGATTTAATTCTTGTTTTTGTGTTTTCCCAGTGTTAACAGTGAGGATTGCCCATGTAGCAGCTACTTACACCAGGCATTTGATATGGAACAAAAGTTTTAGAAATTAGACTGCCAACACACACACACACATATGCTTTTCAAACTTCCCAGCTGTTTTCTTCTAACTGTACATGATCATAGATAACACATGACCTAATTGGTAGCACAACCTCTCCTCTAAAAAGAAGTTGTAAATTAAAATCCTTCTCAAACTATCAAACAGAAGTCAGTTCTAGACCATAAAAAAATTTATCACCAAACTAACAAAAGTATGACATAAGCCTGTTGGTGATCCATTCAGAGCCTCAAAAGAGACATCGATACCAAACAAAAATTTGTAAAAGCTGCCACGTAAAAATTACAAGTACCTTGTTGTTGCCCAGTCCGCTTATCCCGGGGTAAAACAACCTCAACAACACTTCCATGTTCTTCAAACAAAGAGCGGATCTAACAAAGAATCAAAATCCGAAAGATCATAAGAATAATAGAAGCAGCATCTTAACTTAAAAAAAAAAAATAGTTATAAGCAGCATAGATGTAACACTAACTGCAATTCTTGTGATAAACCAGCAATTTTCTTGCTGCTTAGAACCTATGTAGTGTAAGTAAATTTAGTCTTTATTGCACAGGAACAACAAACACGGTCATTTTTTGTGATTCAGAAACCAAAAACAAAAGGGCTTTGAAGTGAAATGGAATAAGCACTTACATTTTCTTCAGTCGTTGTTCTTGGAATTGGTGCGATATAAAGCTTTGCATTAACACCACCATCACCGTAATCTGAAGATGAAAAAAAAGAAGAAAAACACAAATTCAGTCCGAAAAAATCCGATTCCATAAAAGATTGGCAGCAGCGATACAAAACATACTGGAATTATTAAAGAGAGTGACTTTGCATGAGTGAAAGAGAACCTGAAGAATGGAATCGGCCTCTTTTGCGGCCATTGGGGCGGAATAATCCACCAATAAATGGCTCGTTAGCTTCACCACTCATCTGCTGATTAGAGTCGTAATTGTAATGGCTGTGGTTGTGGTTGTTGAATTGGTTCTGGTCGGGGTGGTGCTGGTTAAAGTTGGGATGTTGAAGCTCGTGATGCCGTTGATGGTCTCCTCTGTGTCTTTCCATGATCAAAACCCTAAGCAAAGAATACTATGAGGCAGGACAGGCGAGAAGAGGAAGGCGAAGACGGAGACCTCTGTCACACACTTGTATAATTTCTCTCGAGGGAGAGACTTAGATTAATGGCGCGTGCAAATCACGTGTATCATTCAAGTTTTCTGTAAAAAAAAACAAGTTTTATAAAATTTTGAAATTTTTTTATTTAATTTTTTTTATTTAATTTTATTATATTAATATACTGATATTAAAAATAAATTTAAAAAATAAAAAAATATTATTTTTATATATTTTCAAATAAAAATATTTAAAAAATAACCACTATTATAATATAAAATACTATTTAAAAAAGTAATTTATCACTACTGATTGTAAAAAAAAAAAAAAAACAAAGAGAAAAAAAGCTACACGGTTGGAAATAGTTTTTTGAATTGATTAATATTTACTTAATTTTTGTGATTTTTTAAAATTTAAAGAATGTATAATGAATTTTGTCCATCCCTAATTAAACCTACTCCTGTGAATGCAAAATTGTTAGGTATATTTAATTTATTATATTATCCATAAATTATATAAAAAAATCATGTTAAATGAACACCTTATATTATATTTTATTCGTGTCTTTTATTTATTTCTCTGATTTATGGATAATATGACAAACCAAGTCTAGCTAATAATTTATAATGTATTTTTTTTTAATATGTAACAGTTTCAGATATATATATATATATATAAACAACGAATTCATCTTTTTTTTTTTAATTTTAGCCTATGAAAAATATAAAAAGACAGTTCAAGATTTTAAATTTTTTAAAATAATCAGACAGTGGATAGAAAAAGACAATGAATGTCATCAAATTCTTATATATTTAGGAAGTGTTTGGTTTTATATTTAAAAAATATTTTTAAATTTTTTTATTTTAAATTAATTTTGTATATAATTTTAAATTATTTTAATATACTAATATTAAAAATAAATTTCAAAAAATAAAAAAATATTATATTAATATATTTATAAATAAAAAACAATTTAAAAAACAACATTCATACCATTATAATCAATGCCAATCAATAACCAACAGAATTTAATTTGAACCAAATGAGGGAAATTTTCTCATGAGGTCTCCAAAGAGAGAAGCATGCCATGTCAGTAGCCCTAGCCCTACCGTGCATCCGAAATTATGAGAACATCAGGGGCAAAAGAGAAATAAAATGCAAATCATAAAAACGATCCCTTCCCAGCCAACAGAGGGTGTGGAAAACCAAAACTAACCCAGCCCAGTAGCCCTAGTATTTTCCTTCTCTGCTCATCGGCGGCAACGCATTGGCTTCACTCTCTCTATCTCCCGCACGCCGCTCAGGTAAATGTTTTTCACCTTCTTCGTCTCCGATTTGCTTACTTTTCTTAAAATCGATAGTACAAATCTGAAAGAAAAAAAAATTGCAGTTTGCTTCAAGGTCTCATTTACTTTGAGTTTTTTTTTCCCCTCATCGAACACAAGTTTTGAATTCACAATAAAAAAGATAAACCTGCTTGTTATTTTGGATTTAGGTTATTTTTACTTCCTTAACTGCATCGCATGTAATTATACTGACACAAAAATTTCTGGCTAATCACTTCCACTTGGCATTCAAGAACCAGGTGTTAATACACTACAGCAGTCGAATTTATGAACAAGTTTAAAATTACTGTGAAATTTGTTAGTCATGTAAAAAGCAGCTTCAGCTGTTCTTGAATAAGTTTCCTGTTAACTGGTTGGTTAGGGTTTTTGTTTTTATTTGTGATGAGGTGTATTATTGTTTTTTGACTAGGTTGAGTTTCTTTTGGAATGGCAACACGGCCGAATCCAGATATTGATGATGATTTTAGTGAAATTTACAAGGAGTATACTGGTCCTCCGAGTTCTACTGTCAGTAATGCACATGATAGGGAAAAGGTAAATAAAAGATCTCATGTGGACTCTGATGAGGAAGAGGAAACTCCTGACCCAAATGCTGTCCCAACTGATTTTACGAGCCGAGAAGCTAAGTTTTGGGAAGCTAAATCAAAGGCTACAGAGCGGAATTGGAAGAAGAGAAAAGAGGAAGAAATGATTTGTAAAATATGTGGAGAATCAGGTCATTTTACTCAGGTATTGCGCGCTGCTTCTTGGAAAACAAGTTGGTGAATTTTTTAAATGAGTGCATTGCATTCTCAGTGCACATTTTTTTTTGAATTCTCTCCTTTATGTATAAAACAAGTCATTTATTTGTGATTTCTAATGGGATGGAACCTGCAATAACCATAAGGAAACTATGGTTTTGTGTATGCTCTAGTGGCTCTACCTTTGAATCTATTTTGCCTTTATGCCATATTTACATGACAGCTTGTGTTTTTGTCCAGGAAACCAGCTTGGACATGCTTGAGAATTGAACTTGGTGCCTAAACTGAATAATGTTTTTAGATTAACTGTTGTTGGATGTTCTTGACTTCTAACTAATCATACCAATTTGATTTATGCTTCACTTCAGTGTTTACTTTTGGGGCGCAGCATAAGTTTACTGCTTGAATAACACCAACTCACATGCACATGAAGAGGATTGCCATTTTGTTATTCTTTTCTTTTTTACTTGCACTATCCAATGTCAGAGGCTGGGTTGGTTGTATTTTTTGTTTCGTTTTATTTCTTTGATCTGGGATTGAATGTTGTGCCATATATCTGGTTCTTTAAAGGGATGCCCCTCAACTCTTGGGGCAAATCGCAAGTCTCAAGATTTCTTTGAAAGGGTTGCAGCAAGAGACAAGCATATAAAAGCTCTATTTACTGAGAAAGTGATACAGAGGATTGAGAAGGACAACGGTTGCAAAATCAAAATGGAGGAGAAATTTATAATTGTCAGTGGAAAGGATAGGTTAATCTTGGCAAAAGGTGTTGATGCTGTGCACAAGGTGATCAAGGGGGAGGGTGATCAGAAGGGCTCTTCTAGTTCTCACAAGAGTAGATCTAGGTCCCCTGAGAGAAGTCCTGTTGGTTCACGGTTGCGACGCTCTGATTCCCAAAGAGGTCACCCACATGATACACCGCAATATCATCAGAGGTTTGGCAGACAAGATAAGATTATGGAAGACCATCGTGGGGATCTGCATAAATTCGCAAGGGGTTCTCCACAAGGTAGGGACAGCATAGGATATGTTTTCGGCATCCATAGAAAACTGGTAATCCCATGTTCATAGTTTGTTAGGCCTCTGCAAGTTTACACGTACATTTGAAGAAATTGTTTCCCTAAATTTTGAGTTCTTAATGATGTGATGTATTGCTTATCATGTGTTTGCAGCAAGAGGTAAGTTCTTATCTTCAAGAATTATGTGTACGATTCTGAAGTATCATTCATTGGTGGGTCTGAAATCATTGGATTGTCTCCAAAACGAAATTATTTACTGAAAGCAAATTCGGACTTGTTTGCAACGGATGGTTCACTATGTGAATACTAGATAGCTTGTCTTATTAAAGCTACCATCTCGAATCCAGTGCTTAACGTACTCTTCATTTGATGAAGCTTATGGTAATGATGGAGGTAGAAGTCACTCAAGCCATTCTAAATCTCCTGCACGTCCCCTTTATGCTGGCAACTCGTATGGTTCACATGATGGTCATAGTCATAGCACAGCTGGTTTTAGAACAACAGGGTGGGATACTGAGAGGCGGGGGTCTGATTTGCAATCAGGCCATCGATTTGAATACTCTACTTTCCCTCAGACGTTAGAAGAACTGGAGCTAGAGCACAAGAGAGAGGCAATGGAACTTGCTAGAATTTGTGACAAGGAAGAAGATGATGAAAATTACAAGCATCGTGAGGTATTAAAACTATCTCAATATTTCTCTAAATGTTTTAAAATTGTAACTAGCCGATTCATGTTTCATTTGTTAAACATTATTTTGGTCTCAGAACATGTTTGTAATTAAATCAGGAGACTAGCTGTTCCGATCTTTGGTTATTTGTTTTATGTGGTATCTCTCTTAACTGTTTGCTTCTTGTGGTTGAATCTTGTATATGGATAATTGATATAGGGTGGGAAGAAATCAGTAGAAACAGCAAGGAACAGTGATATAATGGCTAGGATTCTTTAATCTTGAAACCAAGCAGAACAACTTAACCTTCACAAAATTATTTAAAAAGTCTCATGCTAATCGTATGGCTCTAAAGCCATAATTTCAATAGAAGGTTCCTGCATATAGACTGTGTGAATACCGTGTCAAAGATCATAGCATCTTCATTTTTGTGCTTTGTGGTGAATTAATCATTAAATGAACGAAATGAATCTTGTCTGTTCATAGCCATCTTCTTCTCTTTCTGTCTTGTACTGGAATTATGTTAGAGAAGGTAATGAGGTTTATTGATGGGGAATAGAGACGGACAACCATGGAAATTATAATTTAATTATTTAGGAATGCTAATGTTGTAAAAATATTCCAGATGTCTTTCTTGATTCTCCATCATTTATTTGATTTGAGAAGATGAAATGTTCTGTTAAGTTCGAGTGTTTTTTCAAATATGAAATTTTATTTTTTCTAATGAATTTGCTGGGTTGTGGTCTTCATTGTTTGCGCAAAAAGAAAGTGTCAATCTAAATCTACTCCTCGCTTGCTATACTGTCAGGGAATTCTGATCTTTGTTTGGTCCTGTGGATTTTAGACTATCAGGGAAATTGGAGAGAATTACATGCAGAAATTAGCTATTCTAAGAAGTGCACACACAAGACAGTGGGAGGAGTTTCTTCAACAGGATGCCCAAATGCATCAGCAACAGCCTCGGCAGCCAACTTCTGTGTCTGGTTTTGGTGGATATAAACAGCACTCTTATTCTGAATATGATGCTTCTTCAGCCACTCCTCATTATGCTGGAACCAGTTTAACCATGGATTCAAGGCCCAGATACTCAAATAACATGGAAAATTATTCTTCAAGACCTCATGATACATATGGTGAGTTCCAACATCCGAGGCGCGAGGCTTTTGGGAAAGCATACAATCGATACTAAATTGGTGTGCTGGAACTGAGTTTGGTGAGTTGACTCACTCTTTAATTAAGTTACGAAAAGTAGATTCCCTTTTTTCTTTTCTACCTCTAAATCTTTCTAAGTTTGCAATCTCCTTTTTACCAACATTTCTGGGAAGTTTACGTTGAAACGATGTAGCTCTCGGGCTATGGTTGGAAATGATGTTCTAAAGCTTCAGTGTTTCACTAACTTAAATCGTTGGTGCATATCGTTCTGAGGCAAGCAGCTTTTTAACATTTAGCAGGTCTTTGGTTGGGCAGGGGTAGGAGATGCTAGGATTGTTTTGTGCGTATATGCAAATTTTGTTATGCTTATCCAGCTCTAGCTTAAAGTTTGAATACAAAAATTTTCAGGGTCCAGATCATGGTCGTAGGAGTAATGCACAGTGGTGGCCCAGAACTAGGTAAGTTTGTCAGCTATCCTGTTGGCCTGGAGAGGGGAATGATCTGAGTCATCTGATGCTCTCTTAGTATGCCAGTAGAATTGCTTCAATTTCAATTTAGTGGCCCAATATCTATTGGTGGGATGTGGCAATCATTTTCTTAGGTAGGTCTGGAACTGTTCGAGGTTTGCCAACTTCTGAACGGCTCAAATTGGCATCAATCAACTGCATTTTTGGCAGATTTTTCAACTCAGAGTACTGTAGTTTGCTGTTACATGCAATAGCGTTTCACATTTGCAGTACGTGCCAAGGCAGTATTGTATTTCTTTAAGTAGATAGAAAGAACATTTATCTATGTTTCTGTCACAATTTTTTTTCTATATCCCATGCTATAAAAATGGAAATGAACGCAGAAAAATTTCGATGATTTGGCATCCTTGTCTGATCTAACTTTTCTGCGATAATTCACTTCATGATTGAATCAGCAGGGCTTCACTAGGTTAGGCTATATATACCTTGCATAGGTTAGTTATATGTACGGATAGGTGAACTAGCATGCAAGGTGGATTCTTCTTCCTTTTCTTTTCTTTTTTCTTCTCTTCTGTTCTGCCGGATTTTCTTCATTTTCTTTGCTTCCTTGCCTCTCTTATTTATTGATTTGTATTTTTTCCATATTGCTTATTTTCACCCCTATGTTTCTTTAATCTCTACCTCACATAATAAACATGCTAATGCTCTACATTTTTATTTTTTTTTAGTAAACATGGAAAACCCTGAAACTTTTTTTTTTCTTTAAAGCATGCATAGAATTTTTATGGGGTAAATGCAGTCATTAGGGGTTGAATGAGGAGCTCCTTTCCCAACTTTTCCAATAAACCTTAACTGGAATCCCACGTTTGGTTTTTTTTTAACCTTCTGATGACTTTAAGATCAAAACCAGGAAAGACTTAATGGAACGATTTTGGAATGTTGGATCACCCGAGTGTAGGTGACTTGTACCGGAAGGAAAGTGTATTCTTTTTTAAAAAAGAAAAAATTAAGAAAAATAAACTATCCATGGAAACAAGATTTCACCTTTTAGAAAAATGCAAACGAAAAATAAATAATGAAAAAAATTTAAGAGGCCTCGGTGTGTTTCAATGTGGCTTCTGAATTCTTTTTGTCCTTTATTATTATTATTATTTTAATTTGATTGTGTATTTTTTTTTAATTCAATCTTTCCACTTTGCTTTGATTAATGACTGAATTTGATTAGTGTTTTTTTTTTTTCCAGGTTTTTATGGTCTTAAAAAAATATCTCAACGTTGATTTGATTTTGCAAAGAAGAATTTGGTTTGATTGTTTGCGAACAAGTAAGGTGAAATGATAGCTTTTTATTTTAAAATAAATTTTTTTTTATTTTTTTTATCCTTAATTTTAGTTCGGCTATCAAACTTTTTTTTTAATTTTATTATTTCACATTATGTTGATTGATAATTCAGTTTGATAATTTGTTTTATATTATTGTTTATGAATTATCATAACTTAAAAAATTATCTCAACATCAAGTTGGTTATCGATTTTGTAAAACATAATTAAGTTTTGTTATTTGCAATAAAAATTAAAATAAAAAACAAGAGGACCAAATTTAAGTAGTCCTTGAATTTTTTTAGAATTTTTGAAAATCATTTTATATCTGTTTGGCAAACAAAAAAAAATATTGTTGGAAAATCAATAGAGTGTATTTGCTAAATATGTCTTAAACTAAAAATCAGAAGCCTAAAAAATATTTTAAGACTATATTTGGCAAATTCACCTTTAAAGACAATATTATACATTTTGTTTTACTTTAAACCACCCAAACATTGTCTTATTAAAATTGGACTTAGCCTAACCCATATGGCTGAGCTTCCTGGCGTAAGGCCTAAGCTAAAAAACATGACCCAACAACATAAGCAAAGAGATTAAAATCAAACAAGGTTTTTTGTTTCAATCTTGCTAAGAACACGAAGAACATAATAATTAAACCCAAAAACATGAACTTGATTTTAGACTAGATTACATCAAATTAAAAACATAAGAACATATGAAAACATCATTTAATTAAAATCTTGGAGCTGGATCATCACAATAAATATTTGATTATCACGATTAATTGATTTTATGCAAAAAAAATAAAATGACAGAACTAAAGATTAAAAACCATAATTTTAATGTGTTGAAACCATTAAAACCTTAGATTAATGATCAAAAAGATTGCACGCGTGTGTAAGAACTATCAATTGACCAAAAAGACATGGGAAACAGGGACCTAAAGCAATGTTCAATAAATGAACATCAACCTGCAAACCTAGAAAACCTAGAAATGCCTTAAACCTAAAAAAGATGTACAAAGAGTCTAGAAAACAGCTTAAACCTAGCATTCAAAGCTTAATCATGTTCAAAACAACTTGCTCGAACCATAAAAAAAAAACAAGAAATAAAAAATCAATGGTAAAACAACAAGTAATACCATATACTGACAACAAGCTAAAAATACATCTCTCCTATATATAAACATTGTTCCATTGATTAATTTTATTGTCCTGAAGCTCAAACAATTTGCTTACAACTTCAATAAACCCATTAAGCTACCCTAAAACAATCTAAACCACAACAACTTCAAGACTTAACACATCTTGTCATGACCTCAAAAATAATTAACTAAACATTTAAACATGCAAAATAATATTATGCATTATCATATTCCATTCCATTATCATATTCTAACACGTCAAAATAAAGCAATTAAACAATATTTGAGCATATATAAGTCATATTCAAAGCATGTTTAAACATTTCAAACAAAAATCATGGCTTTTAAACTAACAAATGACTTCAAATGATACATAACAATTATTATGAGCAGCAATTTAAAAGATAAAATAGAGAGGGAAGGGGTGTTTTTATTGAGCTCCACTCCTTATTAAAGTTTGAGGAACAATATTACCTTTTTTGCTTAAAATTTCTTGCTCCTTCATTGAGCTTCAACTCTTCTGGTATTTCTGTTTTCAATCTTGGACTCAAGAGCTTTGCCTTCTACCTCTTTCCTTCTACTTTCTATTAATATTTCATTATCTTTCTATTAAGAGACTTTAGTGGTTTAATCTTTTCTAAGCTTTCTCTCTTTTTTTTCATCCTTTTTTCTCTCTAGGATCCTTTTTTTTATAGCCTCAAAAGGCAAGTGGTTGTGAAATCATTTGTGGATTTGAAGATGGTTTTTTCAAAATTAGATCATAGGAGATGCTTTCCCATTTTTTTTTCCCTTTGATCTGATAAGAGACCATTCGTCTCTCTTCCTCTTTTGTTTTTCCTCTCCCTAGATGTCTAATAAACTTTTGGAACTTTTAGAAAAAGTTAGGAACTTCATAACTGTAATTTGGCTGAAAATGATTGATTGCGGTGCACCTTTTATTAATTAATCATGGCAAATAGGAGGTCATTGAAATCAACCAAGTCATAGGTCCTGTAGAAGGGGGTGTTATTCTTCAACTAGGATTAAACCATGCTTAGTTTGGTGGCCTGTAGCTTTCCTACCATCGATTCAAAGTTAGATGTAACATTGTCAAATCTTATTGAACCAGACAAGACTGCTTTGGGACAAGAAGTTGAGGATTTTCATGTGGTAAGTGAGGGCATAAACATCGAAAAAGGAGACATAAATTTGTAGAGGAGAATATTCTCTGTTGAATGGTGGTTGTAGGAGCCCTTGAGGTGGTCAGAGATACCATGTCTATTCACTTGAAGGTGGCAACTCGATCAGTCTTATCGGTTAAAGAAAGTAATAAAATAGGAAAAAATGACATGTCACTCTATTTCTTTATTAAAAACGAGTGACATGTCATCAACTGAAACTCTAAAAATTAGGGTTTTCTAATTGGGAACCTGCAGACTCCAATTTGGTCCATGTTGTTTTAATTTCATCATATGACCCCTCAATTGACCCTGAAACTTTATAATCTTTGCAATCGCACCCCTGAAACTTTGATTTAAATCTTCTGATTTGAGTATTTTTTTAACTGGTCCTTGGTTTTCAATTTGTTCAATCTAACTCCTAGCAACCATTAAAATTTTAATTGTTTTTCAAATTGACCCATGATTTTGAATGATTTTAGTCCTTGATTTTATGCGTCTTTTACACTTTAATCATTGGTATGAAATTTTTCAATTTGGCCCTTAATTGACTTTTAAACTTTGATTGTCTAGCAATTTCATCCTTAATATCATTCAATTAAGCTTGTAAAAATTAAATGTGGTTCTTCAAAATTTTATTCTTCTCAATTAAGCCCAAATTAAGCTTCCAAACTTAAATTTTCACCAATTAAGTCCTTAATAAAATTAACTTGACCTATTAAAACTCAAATTAAGTCCTTGCACTTAATTAATTCTTTTAATTTCAGCCTAAGTTATTTTTTAAACTTAATTAAACCTTTAATTAGGCCCATGATTAAATTAAATCAGTCTATAAAAAAAACTAATTAAGTCCTCAGACTTAATTTTTATGCAATTTTATCCAATATTCATTTAAATTAATCTTGAATTTACATTGTTTTTCACATTTAGGTCCTTCAATGGTGCAATTGAGTTTACAATATTGTCAAATATTCAGCTTGGTCTTTCCATCCCTCGTTTATGTATGTAGATCTCTCTTTAACTTGTCCTTGCTAACCAAGTCGCTTATCTTCCTCCATTGTTTTTCAACCTTTTTTTATTTTTGTATAAAAAAAGATAATTTTGGGGGAACCCAAAACTGGGTTATGATATATATTTTTTTCGTCACTTTGTTGAACCTTTTCAGGTAAGCTCTCGTACTCTTCCTTTCTTCTTGAGTAATGGTGAATAGTTTAGTTAAACTCTTTTTGGTAGGAATGCTCGTACTAAAATAAGCAATAAGCTTGCTGCACAAATTAGAAAAAATAAAGTATAGATCATAGTTATAAACTATGGTAACAAGCTTGAGTAGACCCATAAAATATGGTTTGGAGAATCTTTCACATCACCTTGTTATTCTATATCACCAACTTCAGACTGCTTCTAACGTTCTACACGTGGTCTCTAAGGTTAGTGACTCCATCATAATTGTTCAAAATGATTTTTGGAGCAATAAAAACCTTTGAAAGATAAGTGATAATACATCCTGGTATAATGGTGAATATAATACTTGGTTTTCTTCTCATTATGGAGCTTTATGCTTAAGACTACTTGAATGAGACACTAAAAGGAAACGAGGACAATAATGATGGAGATGGTCATGGCTAATTATTGTCTTGCCTTTTAACTTGTGGAGATCATGACATGAAAATGAAATGTCCTTTTTATGATGATGAGATCTACTCTTTGGTATGGTGGTGGTGTGGCAATGTTCCTGCTTGTTCTCTTGTACGTCATTTTGCCATATCCTTTTCTAAAAAGTGAAGTTATCTATGCACAGGTTATATAAGTTGGGCAAGTGGTACCACTGATGGTGTTATATGCAGTGTGATGGCTCTGAATTGCTTCTAAGTGGCCAAAGCATCCTCAACAAGTGTTATTATCTGTTAAATAAATTGATGTAGATCTATATGAGTGGATAAGGATGATGGAAGATTAGTCACTCTTTCTCCTAAGGTTTATATATTGTTAACCATGAAAACATTTTAGAAAAAAAAATATGCGATGAGAAATGAACTAGATTTCCATTCAATTCCTCAAAGACAAATCCACTAATAAAGTCCTAAAAAAAACTTTAATCAATATGTTAGGTTTTTCCATGGCCAATTGAGTTGTGTTATGGTGTTTCATGGCCTACACAAAGTCCCCATCTACGTCTAGGGGATCCGCTGTTGGTTAAGTTAGTTTTTATGTTTAAAGGTTAAAAATAAAATAAGAATGTATAAATTATGTAAAGCTTTTTATCTCTTTGCATATAAAAATATTGACTTACCTACGAAGATGAAAGGATATAGTCTATTACTATAAGGTGGCATCACTAGTGTAGCTCGCCCTTTGCAATTGTAATTGTCAATTTTAGTTGTTCAAGTCTTATTATCTTTAGTTGTTATTTTTATTAGCCAAAATCAAACATTGTTCCTAAAGAAACATGGCAATATTACATCACTCATTATATAATATGATGATATGGTGATTATAAGAAATGATCATGAAGAAAAGAAGACCCTATAAGATTACTTGTCTAAAGAATTTGAAATGAAAAACTTAGGTCTTTTGAAATATTTTCTTGAAATTAAGGTGCCTTGATCTCATAAATGAATCTTTATGTCTAAAAAAATACACCTTGGATCTTCTATAAGAGATTGATATATCTGCATATAAGCCAACTGATATATAAAAAGTAGAAAGTTTGAAGTTATATGTTGAGTCCAATCAAATACTGGCTACTAAAGGATGTCCTTAACATAAATGAAACCAAATTTGGCTTATATATTAGGTATTGTTAATTAGTTTATGTTTTATTTGAAAGAGCAACATATGAATACAATTATGTGTATTTTGAGGTATTTAAATGTTACACCTAAAAAAAAGTACTTTGTTCATTAAAAATGCATATTGTATAAGTACATAAGCATATATTAATGCTGCCTAGGCTAGAGTAGTAGATGATATGTGATCTATTTATGATTACTTTACCTTTGTAGGTGGTAATCTTATTATATAAATAAGAAAGAAATAAGATGTTGTTACTTGCTCAAGTACAGAAACTGAATTCAGAGATATGACTCTTAGACTATGTGAAGCATTATGATTAAAACTTTTATTGTAGGATTTGGGTTATCCACTAAGGTAATTGATTTGACTATATCATGACAATAAAATAACATGTGATATTGACCATAATTCAATTCAACATGAATGTACAAAACATGTAGAGGTAGGCATTATTTATTAAGGAGAAATTGGATAAAAAAAATTATGAAGTTGCCTAAGATCAAATTTGAGGATTAATTGATCAATATTCTCACTAAAGCAAATTTAAAGTTGAAAGTTCTTAAAGTTTTTAAATAAGTTGGGCATGTATGACATTTATGCATAAACTTAAAAGGGAGTGTCGGGTTTTTTTGATTTTATGTATAAAGATTTAAAGTTAATTTCTTTATATTAATTTTCTTATTTTTATATACAATTAGTTTTCTAAGTTAGGTTGATTATTATTATGTGTATATATGTATATTGTGCTATTCTTATTATCTTAATAAAATAATTAGAAAAGGTTTTTTTCCTATTAAAAACAAAAAACTAGTTGACTCAGTGGTTTAGGCTGGTTCTCTTCAAATTTTAATAGGAACATATGATCATGATTTATGAGGGTTACCATGTGTTCCTATTAAATGCTTGGAGCTCAACCAACAATAATTAAGTGGTAGCTCAACTGGTAATAGTCAACTTTAAATGCTTAATGAAAAGTGATTTTTAAGTTTGTTTTAGTCATCTTAGTTTTTCCTTTTCCTTTCCCTTCTGCATTTCCTTTCTTTCTTTGTTTTTGTTTTGTTTTTTTCATTTTTATCTTTATCAAAAACCACTTAATATAATTAATCGTAGTTATCAAATTCGGCCACGTTGGTTGACCCGGGTGACCCGAGGCCCTGGCCGAGTTTGAAGAAGCTAAAATCTAGGCTTGTAATTGGCCCGAATAATTTCACATGACCCATTAGGTCAACTAGTACTTTAAGTGACCGGAAAAAACCTGTTAGGTCAACTCGTTTTCTGGGTGACCCGACAGAGACCTGCCCATCATTTTCTTTTCACTTTTATCTTATAATGCCAATATTTTTTGAACAAACTGAAAAATTAAAACAATGAATAGCCATGTTGAATTAACATTTTTTATTCAACCAAAATGACAATTTAATTCAATGAACATTTATAGCATGGCCAAGTTAACATATTTTCTGAGAGCATATCCGTAAAAAACAAAGAGGTCAATAATAATATATATAAAAAAATAGAGTTACCAAAGGAGTTATGGTTTTAGTTAAAAGATGGATAAAAAGCAAAGGTCGCATACACATTGCCTTGCACGCAGGGGAAGTAATTAAAAGTTTTCTTCTTCCTCGACCCAATTTTATATGTGTGAGTTTATTATTATTTTTTTATTAATTATTAATTTATATTAAAATTT
>Ga0307517_10002543_pt1 | contig 29074 bp, 15 predicted proteins | sample 23_EM_MG_FD_194515 | JGI IMG/M metagenome (GOLD analysis project Ga0307517, IMG submission 194515) | Populus trichocarpa ectomycorrhiza microbial communities from riparian zone in the Pacific Northwest, United States - 23_EM | ecosystem: Host-associated > Plants > Roots > Unclassified | place... | reverse complement strand
ATGTTTTTTTTTTTTTTTTTAATTTTATTCAGCATTAGGGACGCATGTAGTAGGTTGAATATTCTGCAGGTCTTCAGGCTTCGCTAGGGTTTCATCAGCAAATGTTTCTCAAGGCTTCCTTCAGCTAAATTACTGTGTTCTAATTACCAATTACTATTTTTTTTTTCAATGTGTATAATATATTTATCTTACTTGCTTTGTTTGTATCAATATACCGAGGTTATTCAGCACATAAAGAGGAGGTACTGATGAGCACCCTCTTACAACTCGGAACGAGTTTTTGTTTGCTAATATCTATGAAATAAGAATTTGTGCCATGATTTACACAAATAATACCATAGCTTATATTTTGAAAGTAGTCTACAGGGACGAATCAAGGGGTGGCCCTGGCGCCTAAAAAATTTGTGCCCCATACCCCTTCACAAACGTCTTATATTTTGTCCCTGTTGCTTAAAAACTCTCGATTTAATCCTTAAAAAGTTGAAAATCTTAATCGTGTTTTCCTTACAAGGAATTTTTCTTCTTGGAAAATTTAACTAACTCTCCATAGATAAAATTAGATCTCACCTTAAAAGATGACCAATTTGGTCTGATTTCCTCAAATCAATTTTAGTTAATCCTCAAAAACATAATGCATTTATTGCTGTCCGATAACAAAGATAATGTTGAAAAAGAAGGAGAGATTTTCTCTGAATACATAAATGTATATAAACCAGCCATACGAAATATATGTGCAATTATATTGAAATAAAATATTGTTGCGGAGAAAATCCTCTGTTGATGTTGAGTGGAAAGTCAAGAACAAGGACATCTATTAAGTTTTTAATGAAGATCCTACACCCGCTAATAACATCCAATAGATTGGACAGCCAACAATTCTATTTGTTATTTGTCAACTTGATACGTGTTAATTATTTAATATGAAAAACGTACGAAATGAAGCTCTTCGACCTCTTTATTATTTCTAAAAGAATTTGTCCGGTCACCTAATACTTATCCCTAAAATCATATATCAGTGCAGAAACCAAGGAGTAAATCGCTGAATCTCAGGTTCTTTGTTTACATTTAATATTTGTTTTAGTCACATTCTATAGACATTCTCTACACATGAGACATGACATTTTGTTGACGTTGACTAGTTTTATCTTGAGATAACAAGCAGTCTCGTAACAAATAGACCCACGTTAGAGTTTTTCAACGAGAATATAGGCTGCTTCTTTTTTTTATCCTCCTCTTGTTATTAGTGGTATTGAAAAAGAACTAAAGGATTTAATAATTTTAATTGGATTCCTTGAAGGATTGTGTCTTGGCATGTTGTCTCACGAGTACTGATCTCGGCCATGTATTCTGCAGAGACGACAGGAAAAGGCAATACAATTGTTCGTTATCGCAATTATAGTGCAAACTCGTGTGCCAGCTTTGTCGTGATTATTGTCTTTCCTTTCTTTTTATGGAATCATTGATCCGTGACTGTGAAAACTATTCCCAACCTGATTTCAAATTTTAAACTTCTTCCCAAGGCTTTATTCTGAAATTCTCTTCTCTGGTCTCGAATTTGTTAATTGATAGACTAACGCAGTGGGTAACCTAGGTAGAAAGGAGTTTTTTTTTTTTTTCCTTTTTGGCACTTCTTGAAAAGAGTTTTGACAAACTAGCAAGGATTAATGTTTTTTTTTAAAATAAGCAATATTTTAAAATGTTGCACTTGGAAAATGCAAAATTTTTATTTTACACTACCAAAAAATTAGTAAATATAAACAGAAACACTGACAGACAAATTCTATTAATATATTGTGATAATCTTTACCGATAAAATTCTTCATCCTTGTATCCATTGGTAAACAACGACAAAAAAAATTCTCTCAGTATATACCTAGGGAATGATGGAGGGTATTACAATGGGATTCAAACAAATAAATTATACGGCGACATGATATTTTTACTGACAAAATGACCAACAGAGTTATTGATAGAATAATTCAGTCGGTAATGTCATTGATAATATTTAATTTATGACATGACAATCAACCTTATCCTCCCCCTCCCCTATTTCTCCTTCTTCTTTATGTGTTTTCTACTGCAACAAACAACCACCCATCTCCAATCTCAACACAATTCAACCTCCCACAACAAATTCAACCACCACAACACTTAGTTTGTCAACATTCGTGTTCTGATTCAAATTTTGTTGATGATTCTCCATTTTAAGTAAGCAAATTTACCTTATTTTTATTTGAACCCAATTTTAAAATGTTGATTTTTATTTTTTTTGCATATTTTTTGCAGTATAAGTATTTTGTTTGGGTGTTTACTTGTATGTTTTATAGTTTTTGTCATACAAATTTGTTGTATGGATTTAAGACTTGTATATGTTAGGGTTTGTTTTAGATTTTATAAAATTATATTTGTTTGTAAAATTGATGAAACCTATGTTGAATTTCTGACTTAGGTGTTTCATGGTGAAAGAAAGGTGAAGTGCTACTACGTGTATTTCATCAATGTACATGTGTTTCATACTGAAGAATATGGGCAAGGCGGAAAGACATAACAATGGGGTTTATGTTAAGGGATCGACTTCTATTGAATTTAAAGTTGATTACTATGAAAAGTTGAAAGAGGTCATTGAATTACAATATCATAGCGAGCAGAATATAGTATTTTTATTCAAATGTTATTGGTATGACACCACTGACAAAGAAATCGGAGTAGATTCCCATCATGGTTTGGTCAAAATTAATTGAAAGGCTAGACTCTGTAACGTCGATGATGTCTTTATTTTCAGCAAACAATGCCAACAAGTTTATTACACATACAATCCTTCCTTTAAAAAAGGATTGTTCAAGAGCTGATTGGTTATCTGTAGTGAAAACCGAATTCATGATAATGTTGCGATGAGGTTTTAGAGAATCACGCTGCAATTAGGTAAGATTGAATTCAGGATAATTTTTTTATTCTAATTATTAAACTTTTATTTTTCATTTACTAACATATAATTAATTTGTACCATATAGCTTGTGTGATTTTTGGTACAAGCCGGAAAAAAATAACATAACAATATGTAAAAGAAAGAGAGCTTTCAGGCTGGAATGACATGACAGTCTGGAAGCATTTCATACCACCGTATGTCTCAAAGGCTGTATGGACGGAATACATTCAGCATGTGATGTCCGCGCATTTCACTCAATAGTCACAGTCCAGTATGAATAATCAGAACTGGTGTGTTAACAGTTTCATTACAATGCATACAGACGACTCTGTTCCATTCGTTTTGCATGCAAAACAAATAGTAGAATTTTTTTATTACATCCATTTTTTTAGTTTATTTAACTGACAATATTTTTTTTATTGCAGGCTATAGTTATTGGATACGAGACAAGCCTGATGGAACTTTTTGTTGAAATACATGTGCAGAGTGATGACTGTAAAAAAGGGGTGCAACAATTCATTGATAGCACTTTATTGTATGTTGGTTTTCAATCATTTTTTTCTTAAGTTATTATTTTCTTGAATTTGATGAATTTTTTTTTCCCATGATACATATATCAACTAGTTGAATGAGAGATACGTGGAGGATCCTTTAACCCGTCCGGATATCGATCTAGATTTGTGGTTGGATGCAGTATCGTCTAGTGGGCCCAATAGAAAATTGGGTGTGCAGTCTCTCTAATACTATGGTTGAGAACTTGCGGGTGACCTTTAGTGCTTTGATATTTGGATGCTCGCAATCAATTCCAAGCGTTCAAATTCTAGGGTTTGCGGTGATGTTAGACCAACGGATATAGGATCAAACGACCCGTCTTGTTGATAAATATGAACGACTCGCTACTGATTATAAACAACTTTGCCAATTGATAATGAAGATGAGATCACAGGTGGGTGGTTCGTGTGTAGGTTGACCCCACAGTCTTGACGACAACCAGCCTCCTCCTCCAGCATCGTCTCTATTTTAGATTTATTCTATTTGAACGTATAGATGTTTAAATTTGTAATAAGTATTTGATTTTTATACTAATTTATTTGAAAATTATAAAATAAATTTATTTTAATTACTTTTCTACTTCTGTTCAATATATTTTTTAAAAAATATTACTAACAGGGTTACTGACGGAACTAGACCACCAATTTATTCTAGAAAGTTGGAAAAAAAATTACTGCCAATGCTACTATTACTGATGGGGTTACCAACAGAATTAGACCGTCGGTATATTCCAGAGAGTCGAAAAAGAATTACTGCAAATATTACTGTTACTGTTAATGTACCAATGAAATTATAGATAGTATTCTATCGGTGATATGGTATTTTTACTAATGGATGTACCGATGAAATAAAGCGGGTAACTTTTTTTGGCATGCTTTGTCTATTTGTAAATCCATTGATATTTTTATTATCAACAAACTCATTGACAATTCATAAAATTATCAACCAGAGTTTTTCCGACGTACTGTTTCTATATGTGATTCCGTGGTAACATATATATATATATATTATTTTTTTGTTGAATCAAGACTATTACTTTATATATAACAATGTTAATACAGCTTACTATACTCTTTTTAGCCAAGTGATCAGCTACCTGATTAGCTTCTCTAAAAACATGATTATAGCTGGCTGATTTCAAAAGACTTAAGTAACATAGTTATAGATTAAAAACACTACATTAGAATCTCTCAGAAATCCTCCAAAACCAGATAAACCAGGCTTGCCAAGAGATGAGCCATGAATATTCCAGTTTTGGGTACCTGCTGCCGGTTTCTCCCATTGTATTACCCTCCTATTTCTGACTAGATTACTCTGACACTTAATCCCTTATGAGTTTCTTTCCAAATCAATAGCCATATAGACAAAATGATCATCTATATTCGTATGGAACCCATAAAGCAACTCTGTGAAGGATCATAGAAAAACATCCATCCCATTGTGGTTCAGCATTATTGAAAACGTTGTCATTGCTGACTTTCCAATAGACCATATATAATGCTGAATATAAAACCAAACACCACACCTTTTCTGCATATCACCATGGCTGAAATAACTCCAATTTAGGAATAACTCGTCTACAGAACCTGGTATAGCCCAATAGACACTCCACCAATCTATAATTTTATCCACACTAACCAAACACTTTGGCAATGCAGCAGCAAATGACTTGCAGTTTCTGCATCTTCATCGCAGAATGTGAAAATCAAGGTTCTCTGCATCTCTAATAAATCCTTTCTGTGCTAGAAAATGCTCGGTACACAATCTTCCAAGAACAACTGACCATGCAAAGGAATCTGATTTTGGAGGAGCAAATGCTTCCACACATTAGCCTTGATTAATGATTCATTAGCAAGTAGAACTCCATCCAACATTATCCTACATGACTTAACCAAATAGCAGCCCCTAGCATCATATGTCCAAACCAACCTGTTTATCTCATCACAGTGGAGATATACACTTGATACCAAATCCAGCAACTGTTTTTCCAGCACCTACTCAGAATTATGCAAGTCCCTTCTCCAAGAAAATGGTGGGGTTTTCTTAAGTAGATATCCTATTAATGTACTGTCCACTCACTCATACAAAAATGAAATTCATAAATAATTATTAAGATGAATTTCATTTTTATATAAGTGAAGTGTATTGAAATGAATAATAAAAATAAAAATAATATGAAACACTCGAGTTAGATTTCAAAATTTTAATTATACAAATATTGATCTAACTAGTTATTCAGATTGTACGTTGAAATAATCTAATTAATACTTAGAATTAGTTTCTTTTTCTTCTTTATACTGTAAGTTTTTTTAGTTAGTTTATTATTTTTTTAATGATATTGGCAAAATCTTAATATATAATATTCTCCCTCGATTACTATAATAAATAAAAAAACATATGTTGTACTTTCCCATGTAGTAATGAAGATGACTAAAGAAAGGATTAAGAGAATGTTTCAACAAGACGTCAACAACTACCTTAACATCGGCATCTTATATTTGCTTGTTCTATGCGATACATTAAAAGAAGTGTGGAACACAGAACGAAATTGTGCCGATTGTGTCGTTCTATCTATGTTCAGTAGTACAGGTTTAACTCTCTCGTGTAGTCATGGATGATAAAAGCAAGGTTATACGTAGTAAGGAATTTTTCTTTGCATTGGCTACCCAATCTAACTGGAAAGTAGGCGATACCATGCTAAGGTTGCTATTGCTCTTCGAATTATATTTCAGCGTTTCCTTTTCCTTTTTCTTTTTTTTTCAAACTCAAGATCCAATCCAATTTGAGCTCTACAACAGAGATAGAATTTCCTCACCTGTGTTTTTCAAAATTTGAATCTGATAAATCAAAATGAAAACGTCAAATTATTAACCACTCGGCCGTTCTGTTAGGGGCATATATCCCAGAAGTCTAGTCTACACACATACAGATCGGTCAACTCAATGACTACGAGGCGTAATTTTTCAATTTTATTGTGGAGCTTCACTTTATCCGTTGTACTGTTCTTTCTGGCATCTTCTGATGAAATCTAGACTTGCTTTAGGACTGATGACTCAAAAGATGTACGAACAAATTATTATTGATGCCTCTTGAGTTCTGTCAAGAAAAAAGTGCTCTCTTAGGGCCTATGTGTTTTGACAATGGATCCAAAGAAATCCAATAAAACGGTGTTTTGCTTTCTGAAGAGATATTTGAAATCGACACCGCAAATCTAGAAAGGGTATAAAAATGGTGACATTTCGGTCCAGAAAAAATGCACTCCTCTAGATTCCATCTCTAATGGAATGGAATGGTTCTCTAAAATAAATTTTTTTGGAAAATATTATAAATTTTATTTTAAAATTTTATTTAATAATTTAAATTATTATATTAAGATGCTTATTTGATATGATATCAGAATTTTATTGATTAAATAGTTATAATTCAAATCATATCTATATTAAAAAATAATATAGATTATATTTTAAAATTTCAACTCACACCTATGTTATACTGCAAAATTTTCTCTAGGAAAATTAAGCTACAACTTCCAAGCATATGTATGGCATGTATATAACATGACCCACTGTATATGTAATCTACGAAGCACACATTAATTTATTAATGAAAGTTCGTGAACTGTTCTATAATAACATTACTGCTAACTATTAGAAATCCAAAGTAACTACTGCACCATGTTTCCGAAAGGCCTTTCTTCCATGAAACAAATTACATTGCCTCCTGCCCTGCAGAAAAACCAATCCAAATTAACTTTGTTAATCTCCATTATCAATATCATATATATGTTTTCTTTCTTTCTTTTGTTATTTTTTTCCTAATTAAAAAAATTGCAATCAGAATTAACCTTTCAATTTGGTCATCAACCGGAGCACTTCTTTAAAAAAGAAAAAAAAATCCATTCTAGATTGGGGTTGAAGCTTTTATTGGCATATATATGAAGAATGAGTTTACCATACAGCGGTGGAGAGTGTCTCTTGTGGTGGGGCTTCTTGCCAATAAATGTTTTTGGAAGAAGTCGAAAGAGAATATATATGATTTTCAAGTATAAAAAGAAAAAGGAGTGATGCTAAATTCACTAACAATCTTATTATTCCCCCGAATTTTGATTTTTGTAAAATAATTAATTTACTCTTTTAATTAATGTTGGCATGAAGAGGTTACAGTAATAATTTTTATAAAAAAAAAAGTTGCGAGAATAACAGATTTTGTAGTGAATTTAGGAGAGAAGAAAATAGAAAAGTAGGGGGCTACGATGCTTGGCTTAACACGTTTACCCCAAAGGTGACAATTTCGATTTTGTAATGTTGCGCCTAGCTAGTAACCACAAAGAACTAGGAGAGGTATTGTCAATGCATTGCTAGCTCCTACCATGATGCTTGTCCTTGAGTCCTATTTTTATAATAAAAAAAAAAAAAAGAAAAAGAAAAAATGAGAGAGCACTGCATAATCTCTTGATATTCATATCCCAGAATTATTTTGTGGATGCATGGCCAAACAGAAAAGACATTTCGTTAGAGCATCCTAAGACAAGCAGCTCCCGTGACTCTGGCAGGTATATGTGTCGGGAAAAAAACAAAGAGGAAATAAAAACAGGTAAAAGGAAATAAAAACAAAAGGACAAGAAAAGAAACAAAACCCCATGTATGGACTCCCATCTCATGACTGCTCCCCTCATGCAAAGAAATTAGCTGGCCAGAGACAGACGCCCAATATATATAAATATAATAGAGAGTAGGAATTCTTTTTTCCAAAACCCAAAAGGAAGGTAAAAACATCAAGGACACATTTACCAATGGAATCAGGAAATTTTACTTTTTAATCATAAGGGTTCTAATCATTAAAAATGTCACTGGAGTGTAGAAGAGGGTTTAGTTCATGTACCGATACTTTGTCATCTAGCATTTTTTTTCTTCACTGAAAACTCCCATTTCCTCCGAAAGATTGGCTTGTCGGCGCCGCAGAAATATTAGTATTGTGCCTCTCTAAATCCAAGGAGGAGTCACCCATATCCATGCCATGATGCTGATGTTGTAGCTGCTGCTGCTGCTGTTTTTCTCTTTGTGAAAACCCTGATGATCCACTCATGCTTCTCACTATTTGAGGACCAACACCAAGAAAGTCTCTTGTCAGTCTATCAGATCCACCGATATTGCTTGCATTGAGACCTTGGTGCAACTTTGCTTCATCCATATTAATATTGCCAAAATTTGGGCCATGGTGTTGCTTTTCTTGCTCCAGACTAGTCCTATTTGCAGTATATCCACCGTAGGGGTTTTCTTGTGCATGTCCAGAACCAAAAATGGAGGGATTCCCAGGAGCAAATGAGTTCATTAGTTCATGAAGATTATTCTCGTTGTCGCTGAGCATGCCACCAAAGTTCCCACCAACTAGCGCCCTATCTGATTTGGTTCCACTTGAAGAAGAGCTACCAAAACTTCTTAGCAATGAGGCACTATTGTTGCTTGAAGTGGAACCCATTTGAGCAGCCTTTTGAAGCAGCGCAGTAGCAGACATGTGAGAGACCATGTTATCATTCTGAACCGAAGAACTAAAGAGAGAAGGAACACCAGAGGTCATTTGATTACCCCTTACATTGTTTGAGAAGTTATTAGTCCCTTCACTCCCACCACCAACACCATTTTGGTTATTGAAATGATCGGATATTAGCAATCCTGAAGTTGGTAAGTTGCTGTTGGAATTGTTTGCGTTGTTACTGTTTGTGGTGCTACTATTGGAAAGAAAGCTAAGGTTGAATAGATTGCCAGCAGAGGGAGGGTTGCTTGTGTTGTTGTGAATATCAGCAAATTGCATCAGTCCATGATGAAATGGCTTATTTTGCAACAACTCTTGCTGAGATTGGTTTTCATCATGATAATTCTGGCTTGTTTCTTGCATGAAGAAGGCAGATGAAGGCATTTGCTGTGGAGGTCGAAATGAAGATGATCCAATTGATGGAGGGAGAAGATGATCAAATTGTCCAGTCCGGACACCACCACCAAATCGTAAGACGTCAGTAGACTGGTTACTGTGGTCTTGTAATGAAGAAATTTGAGTACCTACTCGAGATAAGCCTAAGGTCATGTTGCTACTTCCATACAAATGACTCCCAATTGTGTTCAAGTTGGGAGGAGGGTTTCTTGCACTTTCTTGAGCCAATGCGTCACAGAATGCCCTGTGAGTGATAAAGCTGTCACGTCTGCAACAATTATTAGGTATAGAAACCATTAGATCACCTCAAAGAGACGGTAAAAGTACACATTGACGAAAGGAAAGTTGAAAACAAATATAACAGGAATTTATGTCTGCTAGCTCTACGACATCAAATTATACAATCTTGAAAAATATATAGTTTTAGATATGAATGATTGTGAAATATGATGCCAGCTACGTCAAGGAACATGTGCATGTCCTCTACTGTTATAGAAACTATGATAACATATACGATTCTAAAACGTTTATATAGTTGATCCAGATTATAAAGCCACTAAAGAAAATGATGCCCATCTCCTTGACTGATGGCGTATGAAGATTTCACGAGTTCCTGCCATTTTTCTTGGCTTCCCCCTTTTCTTGATGCGTGTCATCTTCAGTAAAAGGAGCCCGAATTGTTTTTTTTCCCAACAATACAATGGTAATGGCTGCGTAGCTCCTGTACTTACAATAATTGTCACCTCAAAATAATAATTAGGGTTCCACTTTCCCTGTTAAAAAAAGAGATATGTGGAAAAATCGGTACATAATCTTTTGTGTTTTTTTGGCAAAAAGATGAAGCATGCGGGAGGAGATAAAGAGAGAGATTTAGGATGGACGAATCATCAATAATGGATGACTTAAGTGAGTAAAAAAGGAAGAGAGCAGAGAAGAAAGTGAAAGAAAGTTCAACTATAATTTCCACAGAAGATAGAAACATAGGGTAGTAATTATGGAGGGGTGGGTGAAAGAGGTTTGGGCAGAAACCGAGTATTATTAACCAATCAACCATGTAATACCATTTCAAGAACTGGCTCTTCAATAAATGCATCAAGAGGATGTGTTTAACATCATGAAAAGCCATCTATCAAAGAAATTCCACTCCAGGACTTATTGTTAATGCGAGCCTCATGATGCGTGCTGATTTCCCACTGGGAATTAACTGTTCTAAAACGAGAAACTGGTCTAAAATCATCACAGCTGTTGAAAGCCTTTCCTTGGTCAATCAACTCTAAACACCCCCATATATGTCACTGCAATTCTCTCTCCATGTTGTTAGACCACGTAGCTCTAGCAGAACTACAGCAATGGAGGGAGGGGAAGGTTGGTTATGGCCTAGAACGTTATCATGAAAAGGAGGTACCTGCAAGAGCACAGACCTGATCACATCTAGCCAACCCATAAGAGAACAAACATGGTAAAACACACAAGCAAGCTCTACATGGCATAGCAACACGTGAATTGGAAAAAGGGATAAACAGCCAAAGGGGCGGTGGTTTCGAGGAGAGGAAAAAAAAAAGCACTCTCTCTCTCTTCTTTTCTTTTTTCTTTTTTTTTTTTGTTCTTTTTTCTTTTCTCTTTGTTAATCTGCTTCTCACTGAAACCTATATGACCTTGACCATGGACGGCAGTTTCAATAGATTGATTGTTCACGTGCAAGCATGTTTTCTGCTCTCTCACCATCTACACTACAGTAACCAGATGAAAAGACTTCAGCAAAAGAAAAACTGAAGAGAAGGAAGAGTAAAAGAAATGGGGAAAAAGTCTCAAAACTTTTCTCATCTCTTGTCGCTCGATCGAAGAATCTTAGCCCTAAAACAGACAAGCCAAGTAGTCGTACTAAACTCATAACGCTTCTTCCGTTTCTTCTCTTTCAACCTTTTTGTTTGTTGTCGTAAATGAATTGAAGGAGGACAGTCATCCTCGTCTACAAGGAAGAAGATATACGTACAGAATTAACGAGAAGATTGGGTTATATAATTAATTAGCAGTTACCTTGAGAAGAGAGTACCACAGTCACATCTGTATTCTCTAGTGCCACAAGTCTTAGAATGGGCTTTCCAATCAGATTGAACAGCGTATCTTTTTGAGCACTTCTCACACTTCCATTTCTTCTCACCGTGTTTCCTGGAGTAGTGTTTTTTTATTCCAGTAAGGTCACCAAGAGCTCTAGAAGGGTCATGGTGGACGCATGTGGGCTCGGGACACAGATAAACCTTCCTCCTCACTTCTTTTGTAGTCTTCTGCTTTAGCTTCCAAGGTAGGTTGTGTCCTCTTCTGTGGAGCTGTAGGTTTTGCTCCCTTTGGAACCCTTTGTTGCATACCTCACATATGAACCTGTTTGTTGCCATTAGGGTCTTGGGAGATAGTGCTATCACCTCTGCGTCTGGATCTGTTATGAAAAATGACAAACAACAAATTATAAGAAAATTCAAAATTTTAATTACAAAGGAAAAGGAAACTTGGGGGAAGACGTTTAAGACATAGTATCTGTCTGTATACAACCATGTCAATTCCACTATAAAATTTAGATTTCTTTCAATTGGATTTTTATGAAAGAAGCAAAACCGGAAAAGGGGAAGAAATTGTAAGAGATTAAGTTGAAGATAAAATCATTCTGTCACTTGTAATAGGTAGATCGATCTTTAGATAAAATTGATGATACTTGCTTGGTGTTCCAGGTTGGTTTCTCTTTTTCTTTGGTGGCGGCGGAGCCTGGGCTGAAGATGAAGTTGGGGTTGAGGAATGCTGTTGTTTCATCTGGTTTTGATCCTCTTCCCTAATTCCAAAGAAAGGCACGGATGAAGAAGCAGCCATCTCCAAAGAATTCTTCTACCTTTTTCTTCTTCTACTTGAACTTCGCTTTGCTTCTTCTGCTGTTAGTCTTTCCAATCCTTTTCTCCTCACAAGGAAAATAATAGTCTTCAAACCCAATACAGCCCCACATACAATTTAAGTACCTGTTAAATATTCTCAACTCAAAAACGCAAAAAAAAAATAGCAAATTCAGGTTCTTGGGTATTATTGATTATATATTGAGAACCCTAAAATGGAAAATAATATCTGGGAGAGAACCTGAAATCAAGCAAAAGATGAAGAGAAAGAAAAAAGTTATAGCAACCCATGGCATTTTCTTCTGTTCCCTTTGTTTTAAATGCCAGATTTTGAAGGAGTGAGGGTCCTCTGGTTCTTCTTTGATTTGGTGTCATGTAGATATACTAACACATATACATGCCATAATTTCCTTTTCTTTTTTGCTTTTTTTGGTCTTCCTAATTTGTTTCACAGTTGTTTCCTTTCTTGATTTTGCTCAATAATTTCATACCTTAAAATGATGTTGTAAGATTAATTGAGAGAGTGGGGAGTAAGGCTTCCAGGTCGGTGGACCCAATCCATCACACGTAACGACATAGGATGGTGCGTGAAGGTAGCATGAACAGCTACACCTTCTCTCTCTTTGTATTTCGTATCTTGTTATTCACTTCCAGACAAAGCGTCCCTCATCACTCACTCTCTCTCTCTCTCGCACAGTGGACCTCACAGTCAAATATTTGGTATTTTACTTAACTAATTCTCCCAACGGAATCCCATTACCGCATAAACAAAAAATTAGAGGTTTTTGTTTTAATCTTTTATATAAACAGTGAAATATATTTATTTTTTTTATTTTTATCACTGAAGATTTTCTAATTTTCTTTTCAATCTAATCATTTTATGATCTAAATTTTATAAGATAAAGTTTTAAATTAATTACAGTAAAAATTTAAAATGAGAATACCACAATATAAAATACATAAAAAATACATAGTCAATCTCAAAAATTTATTTTATTTATTTTCAGTTCTTTAATTAAAAGAAAAAAATATCTAAAGAAAAAAACACTAGGTTAAAAAAATATGCCAAAAGGTTCCTTTTTCATAAGAAGAGTTTAATGGAGGTTTTTTTCTTTAAACATGACGGAAAAAGTAGATTAGAGTTGGTTTTGAATTTTTAAATTTGATTATTTTTAATATTTTTACAGTATTTTAAGGTTATTAGATGGTTTATATAAGTTTTTATAATATTTTGAGGTATTTTAAAATGAAAATAAATGCCCTTTAATTTTTTATAATGGCGCCCAAATTTTGGTCGGCAACCTAGCAGGCAATCTGTAGCCGAGTTTAAAATTAAAAAAAAAAAGAGAGAGAGAGGATAACGTGTATTTTGCTCCAAAGAAAAACAATCAGGCACAAGCTTTGGCTTACAAGCTCATATTCATTTTCTCCAGAATTAAAAAAAAATTACTTCATGTACATTAAATTTTCAGTTTATAGTGACGTCGAAATCTCACTTGCAAATAAAAAATACATTAACACTTACATACTTTTCCACGTTTAAACAGTATTCTATTTGATATGTAGCAAAGCATAGATCAAAATATTAACACATTTTTTTACTACGAAAGAAATTAATGAACTTTGAATTCTATCCCTAGAGTATCACGAGTAATAAAGCTAATACAACACTAAACCAAATTAAACCAAGGGCGAATTAGGTGATGCTTTTTGTTAAAACATATATAAAACGGTTGATTAATTAATTTTGTGTTCGCTTCGACCACATCCTTAATAATTCAGTAACAATCAGTTAGTTTCAACCAGATATTAGTAACATAAGTGAAATATGTGCATCTGAAAAACCAGGGTAGCCCACCTGAAGATTTGGCTGGGGAACTCTGCAGCCTTCGTTAAGCTGTTAGCCGGCAGTGAATCAGCTCAGGAACTGTTTGGGGACTTCCAGTTGACTGGCGTGCGAAGGGCAGAAAAGGGTCAACAGCCTGGCCTTTCTTTCTAAGGTACACGCGCGGGAGTTTATCCAGTTGAGTACAGTTACATGCAACGGAGATGGCTATCACATCAAGGTTTGTGAGGGTATTTAAGTAGTTTCAAAAGAGGTAAAGAAAAGAAATAGAATCGGACCACCGTAATAGACAATCACAGCCTATACTTTTATCAAATCCCAATATTCTTTGCTAGCTTCTCTCTCATCCCCATAACTCCTAGTAAATTAGTTACCACTGGATTTTGGCCATGGGGATTTAAAAGAGATAGACACAGAATTCGCGTAGTCAAGGAGATGATGATGTAGTAAAGAGAATTTATCTGGTTATTATGGAGTTTTGAAGCCTGGACTGCGATTCTATTATTTTTTTCTCAAACAAAAACGTGTAGCGATTAGGATTACAGTTGTCATTCTTTGTAACAGTGACAGCTTAACTATAACCATGCATTTCATTTTCATGTTTATATCATGCTGATAATTTCATATTGCAGTAATCTGCGAGGATGATGCGTTAATTTGAACTAGCAAGAGCCGTTAATTAGCTGACACCTCTAAATTAGACGGGTGGAAACTAGTTTTCATAGAAACAGTGCTACTGGACTGCTGTTGATGTTGACTTCGGTTATTACTAGGGGTATTCAGATACGGGGGCTGCCCAGTGCCGGAAGGTGAAGGATGATGGTGACCTCATGACAGGGGGGCGGGGCGAAGCCTCGGTGAACGCGGCGTAACTATAACGGTTCGAAGATAGCAAAATTTCTTGTCGTGTAAGTTCTGGCCCGCACAAGAGGTGTGCCGATTCAAGTCTTGTCTTGGAGGGAGGCTTGGTGAAATAAACATGACTCGGGTAAAAATTCAAGTTTATATATATATTAATGTCGAAGTATGGTAAAAAATTTATTGATAATTAAAAATAATTGAAAATTTATGTTAACTGGTCCAGCGCTTGACATACGTTAATCGAGTTGAATAATAACGCAGGGAACTTAGATGCCAATTCATAACCTTAACCTGGTGATAATGCATGATATCCATGGCGGAAGAACCCATCGATGCATAAACACAGGCAACAATATTATGGCCAATTGAGACGAATTGAGTTGCGTGATTAGGCAATGACTACCTTGTAATTTTATTTTTTTAGTTTAATGTGGGTGTTCGGGCCAGCTTGCGTGCACCTCGACTAATCCCACGGGCCCTGAAATTAACGACCATGTAAACCTCTAGTAGCCATCATATGAGCAACCACAAGACTCGAACCTGAAATCACAGAAAAAACAAACTTTTTTATTCCAAGTTTTTACCATTAAATCACCATCTAGATGGTTTAGAGAATGACTAACTTGTAATTAATATTAGTGGAGGTGGAGTACTATAGTTACGGTGGTCAAAGACCTCACATAAAACCCACTTCCTCTTAATTAATTAGATAAAGAACAGTTATCCGTAAACAAAGAAAAATAATTAACCCTAGTCATAGGCTAGTCTATCATTCACTCTAGCATGCAGTCTACTGGTTAAGATTTAATACAACAGGAAATGCAAAACGTAACAATTATATCAAAGAGAAAAAAAAAGAGGAGAATTCTTGGTCACTTTGACGATGGAGATAAATATAGATTGTCAATTGAGACGAGGATTTGTCCAGACAATAAGACCATCAAGTGACAACACAACAGCGTGTTGGCATCACGAGGATGATAGTGTTCTGTTAGAACTGGACACGCTGTGTTTTTCATTTTCAATAACGGCGGCACAGCACTATCTCATCCGTTTTTATTTTATTTCTTTATGTACTCTCACCAACCCTTTTAATTTTATTTTTCTTTTTATACTGTCGGACGGCGAATTTGAAATGACAAATCCACCCAAGGGAACCAGAAATGCTACATCATCCATATCAGTTCAATTATATTTTTATTGGTTTGATTGCGGTGGAAGAAAACCCAACTTAATCGAGTAATAGTCTTACAAATAGCCAATCGATTTGGAAAGTTATATTTTTATTAAATAGGTGATATAAAATTAAGATTTTCATCCAACAACTTAATCTATTATATCAATATAGTTTTTAATTTAACAAATTTAATGATAAATAGGTTTATAAATAAATTTATAATTTGAATTTTAGATTGATTAATATTTGAATTCTCCATGTTTTCATGATTATTGGATCAAATATAACTTGTTATTTTTCACAAACCAAAAATAACATGGTAATTACTAATAAAATACAAGACATGAAAGTAATGTTTGTGATAATGGTAGTGGTTGCTTTTCAAAGTATTTTTTTTTAGAAATATAAAAAAATATTTTTTTTATTTTTAAAAAATTATTTTTGATATCAATCCATCAATATAATCTAAAATTATAAAAAAAATAATTAAAAAAACATTATTAAAATCAACTTGTTATTTTTATTTTAAAGCCACGCCATAGGCCAAAAGCCTGACAAAAATAAGTTACCGGTCTCATAATTATGGGCAAGTTTTGACACGGTGATGCAGATAGTAAGGAATGTTGTTATCTAATTTGGGCTTCTCATAAAATAAAATACAAAAAAATTTAAAAAATGTTGGAAGAAAAAAAAACATATCAGTATTTGGAATACACCCCTTAAACTTTTTATTAAAAAAAATTGGTTTTTTCTAAACAAAGCCCAAAAAATAAGAAGTATTTTTCCTATTTTTCATATGGCTAAAAATCTTAAAATTATTTTAGCATTTTAAAAAAAATTATATAAAAAATGTTTTGACATGTTTTTTTAAAAAAAAAAACATTGTATGGATTTTACAATAAATTTATAAAATTCCAAAGGATTTTGGCTTATATTTCAAAAATACAAAAACACAAAACAAAAAAAAACATTTTTGCTTCTTTTAATATATAGAATTATGAACTTATACATAAGACATGTTTCTAATATTAAATAAAAAGATAATTTATTTTATTTTTTATGTTAGCATTAGATCAATTAGGTTTTTAACCTGATAAGATAAGGACCTCCTTACTGATGATTTTTCTTTAACCTTAAACAAACCAACGGTTAGAAAACATAATATTTTTGTAGTTTATATAAGACAAAATAAATAATGCAGCTTACCTTATGTAAGATGTATTCGTGGTGCTAATACATTTTCTTTACACAATTAGTCCTCTTACCCAGACTCTAAGACCAATTAGGGTTTCTATTGACCAGAATACTAGGCGACGAGTTTCATTTCCTTTTTCCTACTGATAAAGAACAAGAATTCCTTATCTTTTTCACCCACATCATTCATGAAAATCCAGATTTAAGAGTTTATATAAGACAAAATAAATAATGTAGCTTATCTTATGTAATGTGTATCAGTGGTACTAATACATTTTCTTTACGCAATCAGTCCCCTTACCCAGACTCTAAGACCAATTAGGGTTTTTATTGACCAGAATATTAGGCAACAAGTTTCATTTTCTTTTTCTTACTGATAAAGAACAAGAATTCATTATCTTTTTCATCCACGTCATTCATGACGATCCAGATTTGGAAGGTTAATCACTGCAACGCAACATACATTAGACAAATCCTTTTACCTAGACTCTAAAACCAATTACGGTTTCTAGTGATCAAAATATTAGGTGGTCACTTCTATTTTTTTTTTACCAATAAAAAACAAGAATTTTATTATTATTTCAATCTATATCATTCTTAACCATCCTGATGTGAAAAAATAATCATCCCGACGCCATAAACTTACAACAATGAATATAATAAAATCATATTCTTTTATCTTATCTATTGAGATGTAGTTTTCTGGCATGAGGGCGAGGGTACAGTTCAAAATGAAGAGTACTCTGGGTAGCACCGGAAGTCAATGGAAAACAAAGACAATAGCTTCTCCCATCACGAGAACTCGAGAAGCCTTTTCTTTTCTATCATGGGACGGCCCTGGTGTCTTCAAAAATTCTACATGAGGAATTCAATAAATCACCTCAAATTTAAAGTTCCAAATTTGATTATCTGTTGAATTCAAGAAGGTTTGGAATCCTAGTGGAAATATATACGAGTGGCTTCGAGTGAGATGCAAAGGAAACTTCCTGGGAAGGACCAAATAAGTCCAACTAGTACGATGTATATACAATCAGGAAAACAAAAATGAAAGGCATAATAAAGGTGACAGGATTAACAGGAAGAACAGCGGGTTTAAGCTAATGGCGGAAAGGGTTACTCGATCGGATAATGATCCATGATTCTTATTTAATTAAAGATTCTAAAGATAAGTATAATATATTTATCATTTATACTTTATAATAATAAAAAAACTTTAGTCGGTTATGAAATAAGGGATAAAATTCATGTAGTATGCACACCACCTCGGGAAGAAATAATGTCGGCAATGCAAAGGTCGAGATCGAATATACTATATAGCCTTGAATATTTATATATATACACACACACAAGAAAAGGTCAATTAACATCAGCATAAAAACCTGACTGAGAATTATCAGAATCATTGAGACCAAATTGAAAAACTTTAGAAGTTTGGGATCTCATTGATATTAAATATATATAAGTTTGAGAGTTTGAGGCTTGTTGTAATCTTGAAAGAACCGGGCCGAGGTCCAAGCGGGTAGTGAAACCGTCCCGAAAGGAAAGTCACTCAATCTTGCAGCAATTAGTATTTCTTTATTTCACCCTCAGCAGCTGAGTAATTGAGTTGAGTGGGTCACAAACAAAAATCTCTATTCCCTCCTCATTTTCTAAAATTCTAAACCCTCGCTGATTTAATTACATAAATGCAATAAATTCTTTAAAAAAAATTGTCCATTTCCATGGATGTTCCTGTATAGACGAGCTTTCACTCCGTTTCTATCTCTTCGAAAACCGCCATCTACTTGCATCGCTCGCTGCTGCCTCGTAGGAGATTGAATTGCAATGAGCGTTGTCGTCTTCCATTTAAAGCAAGTCCATAGAAGGATGATGACGATGATGGTTCATTGAGTTTTAAAAGCGACGGTGTGAGTTTTTGGGAGGAGAATAATCCGGCAAAGACTTCGTTCATGTAATAAGCACTGGTAGCAGGAAGGATGCCTTCGTTGATTTCTTCTTCGACTCGCCTTTCCAGTTCTCGCCTTCGCTCCTCCGATCTTGCCATCGCTGCAATTTTTTTCTTATTTTATTTTATTTATAGATCTTTTTGTATTTCTTTTATAAAAAAAATCGTGTTCATGCAGGAATGTTTAGATCAAAGATTCCTAGAATGTTCAATTGCAAGAAAAGGTTCTTGAAAAAGGTTTGTGTTTCTAATTTTCTTATGCTGGTACTACTTTTCTTTTTCTTTTTCTTCTTTTCTTTTCTTTTTTTGCAGCACAAAACAAATAAAGAATAATCCAAGGGTTATGGAAGTTTCGCAGTTTGTAAAGTTTTGTTCAAAGGCCATTATCCTTGTTTGTACATTCCTTAACTATAACTCTCATATGTTTGGGGCTGCTATTAGTCTGATTAAATTGTTTTATATGCTAAAACTAAGCAATGAAGGGATTTTTAATAATGTATCTACACTGTTAAAGGGTGAAGATGCTGAAGTGCCTAAGAAGTAAGGAATTCTTTCTGTTTGTGCTGCATCTATGCTGGTAATCTTCATCTCATGAAAACAGGTTAAAAAATGCAAGTCGAGTTTTGGGTCCTTATTTTCTGAAAAACTATTTGTTTGAAGCAAGACATTCTGCTTGTGTTGGTTAATTGTTGGAGTGGTCAACTTTAATTTTAAATGGACAATCCTGTCCAGTATCTTGTCAAACTTATCGTCTAAAAATGCTAGTTGTAAATTGGGATATGTGGTTGATGCAGAAACGATAATTTCACTTAGATATTTACAGGCAACCATGAACCTGAAGAATTTTAGCTCTTCCTCTTTCTTTCTGGTAATCTTGAAACTTTCCTCTAGATCATTGAGATTATTTGATCTGTTTCTGATCTGATTGTCTGATTTTCACACAGGGAGCTGAGCGAGATTCACTAAAGAAGTGGATTCCTATTATGGAGATGCAGTACAGGGGAGCTGTATACAGGGATTGGTGCCAAGGAGGTCTTCCAGAAGGGAAGGTACTGATAGCCCTGAATTGTTCAGAGAATTGGTGATATTTGTTTCATCTGTAGTAGAAGAAATCAGAGCCCACTTGCTTAAGTTAAATTTACACGGGGTCATCTGATCCTCGAGGATGGAAGAATGTATGATGGTATGTGGTGCTATGGTAAGAGATCAGGTCCAGGTACATTCTACTTCAACCATGGGGATGTATTCCAGGGATCGTGGAGGGATGATGTAATACATGGCAAGGTTGGTCTCATGTCATCTCCCTTATCCTCCTCCTAACTTGACTGGTGACTTTCAAATGAAGAGGATTTCTAATTTTCTATGACCAGCTTCATCATCCTCTTGCATAGTACGAGGCACCATGTTTTGAGTCCTTTTCAGATAGAATCGTTCTTAGTGACTGCATTGAGGTCATATTGTGGTTATGTCTAGCACTACAATCTCCATTTTTGGATGGCTCAATAACATTAACCTTTCGGAAGCATTTCAGAGATTAAACTATACATATTTAGGTGAAACTTAGTCCTAAGAGATGGTGATTTTTGGTACACATTCTGACTGCGTTGGGAATCTTTTAGGAAGTTACTTTAGAAAGAGGCAATATATCCACTTGTGCCTGTGCGTGGTGGGCGTGTGCGAGTGGGGGTGGGGGTGGTGAGGGTCTATGCACTGTATCGTCTTCCCATTCATATCCTCAAAAAAAAATTGCCCAATAATTTCAATCAGACCACCATAGATGTAGTGCACTTTTTAGCTCAACGTCCAGGGCCCTTTTTTCTGAACTGCCACTTTCCTTTTATTGTTGAGGATGGTGAGGGTCGCTGCTCTATATCCTCTTCTTGTCCATGTCCCCGCAAAAATAAAAAAAGAAAGAAAGAAAGAAAAGGTTCCCATAATTCCAATCAAGACCAAATGGATGTAGTACATTTTTTTGCTCTACATCCAGTTCTCATCTTTCTAAACTGCCGCCGCGCCCTTTATTGTTGGTGTGGAAATTATTGCAGTTCAGACTTTGTTTTTTGAGCATTTCTCTCTTTCTTTGGACATCTAGGGTTGGTTTTATTTTCATACCAGGGATAGATGGTTTGCAAACTTTTGGAAGGGAAAGGCCAGTGGAAAAAGTTGATTCTATTCAAGTCTGGTGATGTCTGTTTTGGCCATTTCCAAGATGGGTGGTGATATGATCACTTCGTTTGTATTGATTTTGATGGAGCAAGGTCCGTGTACTCGATTCGTTATGGAACTCTTTTTAATCTCAACAGATCTACAATAACAGTGATTTGGTATAGAAATCTAATTCCATGCCAATTCTCCATGTGCATGGGTGTGCTGAACATGGGATGAGGGTGTTCTTGCAAGCCGTGAGTGATTGGATCTGATAGTGGCTGTAGATAAAGCCTATGTACTCATAGAATATTAGTTACATTTTTCAAATTTTTTTTAACTTGCCTGCGAAGCCTTTGTTTGATTCTCGAGGTTCAGCAGGTATTCCTTACATTTGAAAGTTATTTTCAGAACCTTGCTACAGCCAACTCCGTTATCTGGTGGTATTCTTCTATCTCTCCCCCGGTAGCGTGTTCACTTGAAGGTGTAGTTTGTAAAGCATTTGTGCATTTAGTTTTTGAATAGTCAAAAGTTTTCTTCAGAGTTCGGACGGCTGACTTCGTATAAAGCAACCGGAGGCTGTTATTTATTTTTTATTTTTTTTATGGTATTTGCAGATTTGGTTACTTGGTTTCGTGTGAATTCTGCCGGAATTTCACGCGAGATAGCGAATTCTTGAAAGCTTTGGATGTACCATAATCAGCCACATATATTGGGATGAAACAGTTGGGGTTCAATTCAGATTGCGAGTGAACTAGGGATTTATTCGAGGATTGAACTAGGGATTTCTGCCGGATGAATGATCTCTTGTGATATGTTATTTTATGTTCGACGATGAGTGGTCGTATTAGATCAGCTCAGGACATCTTATTGTTTGATTTCAAGAATGCATTTTCATATCAGTTTAGATCCAAGATTACAACTTGGATGCTCGTACTTCGAATGAATGAATTTTTTAATGTGCTATAGAATTGATCATAAAGATTTTGTGAGCCTGAAGAAAAGATTTTCACTAGCTCCATGCTGCCGAATTCCTTATCTTTCCGTACATTTTTTTTTGGTTTATTATAAGCTTATAAAAACCAGAGTCCATATGGGGGGGAAGAAGAAGAAAATCAACCTTTGTTTGATAACTGCCAGCAGCCCCAACGCGAAGCTGAAAATCCTTTCAACAAAGCAAGGAAAGCAAGCTGTCATACCCCCATATCATTTGTCCCTCTTTGCATATTGTAGGGCAAAGCTATAACACGCAAAGGCAAGAACTTCGCCGAAACACACAGCTTCAGAAGGCAGGGGGGAAGTACCATTGCCCCTCCGAAACTTTACTACAAACCATTTACGCAGCATAGAATCAATCGACCTCGACTTCAAGCAAAAATGTTAGCTAGCAAGTTTTCCAAAACACCATGAAGAACATAATTAAACGCAGCCTGATAGCTGCTGAAGCGAGGAAATACATCAAACTAATTAACATGACTAGCCTATCTACTGGAGTAGAGGACAAGTGAAGACAAGATTGGTTGCCTTGGACCAAATGTTCAAATGAAGACGAGAAATCTTCCTTCTCAAATACTTTCCTTCCAACATTTTAGCAGCAGATTTTATCACAACAAACTTATAGATTGACCAGTTTAGCTTCATCAAAAAAATTTCCAACTCCAGCATAAAATCTGTCAATGCACAAGGAAAATAGTTGGACATTTGTTTTTAGCCACAAGGTTATAAAACCAAATGCTATCCAGTTTCTGAAAAAAGAAACGATCGTTCTGGAAAAAAATATAAATGTTCAGAGCTTAAACTAAAAACAGATTGACCCATCAATGTACAGATCTTTACTTTTATTATTATTTTTTTATTTTGGAAACCCATCAATGTATCCTAATATATTACACATTTTCTCAATTGTACCTTGTCCAAAAAAATCAATACTTTTAGTTTATCCACATTCTCTAAAATATATCCATTTGTCAATTTTTTTCTTAAAATATATTACAATCGTTTGTTTCTTTGACATGCTCTTGAAAGGGCACTCAAATGAATTCATATGAACATTATCATGTGCAATATATTACAAATGATTGATTTTTTTTTACAACAGTACCATCGAGAAAACATGTTTGTATAATAATAGATTCCCCAGCACACCATTGACATGAAAACCAACATATCCTTCACTAGAGTTGTAGCAAGATGGTAAAGGTCATAAGAAGATGGGAAAAACAACAGCCTTGAGGATTCGATCGGGCCTTCTAATTCTGGATGAAAAGGCAGGCAACAAACAAGGTCATTGGAGTCCCGTTAAAAGAGAAACAAGTCACTTGGATCTCCTTTAGATCATAAAGATAAAGAGAGTTTAAACATGCATTTATACTTACGATCCATGATTTCCTATTCTGCCAATGCATCAATTGAAAAATTGGGATTATTCTAATTAGTGGATGACTTCATTAAATTTGGATTTGGCATGTCATTATATTGCAATGCAGGTGGTTGAGTTGTTATAGTCATAGAGATTGAATGTTTCAAATGGATCACCTTTTGGGAGATGGCAAAGGATATTAGGTGAGCGTGGAGGATAAAAGTTGTTGATAATTCTCATTGTTAGGGAGCATGCCATACTGGGTAGGAAGATTTCGTGACATAGATTGGTTTAAGGTAAAGAATTTGAGGGAGATGCTGTTACGCCTAGTTCATGTTGGCCCACTAACAGTTTGTTGTTTACTCCTCATTTGATTTTGGATGCTGAAAACAAGAAATGGGCAACAGAAGATCTCTCATTGTGGTATAGGGATCGTGGAATCATGCACCAGTCTTTTGTTGCCAACAGAAAGCAATTATCAATTTTCTGTTGAATTCATGGCATTATACATGGTGTATGGCAATGAAATGTTTGTTGGCTATTTATTTGAAGTATATATCAGCCTTGTAAACTTTGAACAGATATCAGTAGGCTGGCGCTGATGAAAAGTAGATGATTAGATGGGGAGGTGTACAAGAAATATCAGGTGAGACTTGGATGATAGTCCCACTATCTGTGCTTCAGGATGCCTATTTGACAGGAATTCCAAAGCCTTAAAGCGATTATGCATTATGCTATCAACCTCAAACATTCTGCAGAGTCTTCTTTCGTTATCGAGATTCAGGTAGGGCCCATTTTCTCTCTTTCTCTTTGATGTATCTCTTCTATACTTCCTTTCAGCTATTTCAATGCTTTATCACCCAACTATGTAACATACAAAACACAGGAACATATATGTAAGACATCACTTGATGCATTAAAACAAGAAACCTTACCTTCTCATTCTGCAAGCGAAGGGGAAGTGTTCCTCAAAGTAGTATCCCACGCAGTTCAATGTCCCACAGTTTGTTGAACACTCTTTTCCGGAGAATCATGTTGATGTACAGAATTAAGACTGTATGCAATTAATTGACAAAAAAAGTCCATCAAGGGGATGCTAAAAGGTCAAATTCAGACAGGCAAAGTCCGGTCTACTCACCTGCAGTTCTGTGGTACCCTCCAAGACACAGACAGTGATCGTTTCAAGGTTGGTGGCAAAGATAAAAAAGTTTTCCAATCCTGAAGCATAATTCCAAGATCATGGAGCTTGCTATCCAAACCAAAACAACAATTTGCATGCATTGTACAAACTAAATTCAAATCCTTGCTGGGTTCACAAAGTCCCCCAAAGAAAGCAGTGTCCAAGAATCTCATCTTCAATCCAAGGCTCTCAATGAAAGGATCAAATTTGATAAAATTAAGGACATCCTGATCATGGAAGCCAGGATAGGTCTCCCGTGAAGAATACCAGAACTTGTAAAATTCTATTGAGCGTTTGTTGGACTTTACATAGTTAAAGCCTCCATTGGGTCTGTTTCGTATGTCACTGGAGTTGCCTGAGAAATGATCGCATGCAATCTGGAAATCAGCATCCAGAAAAAACCGTGGAAAGGGGTCCCTGAACCACATGATATCAGCATCCTGGAGGAAACCAACAAACACATTGAATGTGCAGTAGAATAATTAGGAAAGGATGACCAGACTAGGATGAGACATGAATATGCATTCAGAAATGAGTATCTGCATACCTAGATTAAAGAAAAAAAATAGCAGCATTATTACAGGAAATGCCATTCTATTTTGAAAAAACACAAAAGTACAGTTCAACCATTTGAGCAAAATAATTAAACAAAATGTCAAAAACCAACCTTTCGTGATTGAAGAATAAAAAAAAGTGTTGCATTTCACAATGTAACATAGAAAATGTTTGCAGCATCACACCATCCATCTTATTCCTTTCTTTTACTATTGAAAAAAAGGTTGCCAAGACACCTCGGACAGCCCAAATAACCTCTAAAACCTTAAAACTAATTTCAGTAAACTCTCCAAGTAAGCAGTGCACGAACATTTCCTTTTTCAAAAGCCAATTAACTACACGATGACTGTACACCTATTTCAGCACAGAACTAATTTGCTTCAACAGCAGTAAAGTAAAACAACGATCCATCTCAATTCTCAGAGAAGATGAATTTGCACAAGCAAGAAAATCACAGCCTCAAGCAAAATAAAGAGATTAAATAATAATAATAATTACCGTGAAAACAAAGTTATACCCCATTTCAAGAAGAGAGCGCAAGAAATCAATGCGTCTCCACATCATCTCCAAATAGACATGGGTCATAAAATAAGCCTCGTCATGAAAGTCAAGTCCTTGAGTAACAAGAGCAAAGCAATGCGTATGTAATTCCATACACCGCCTATACGCCTTTTCATCCAACGCAACAATCACCAGATGATCCAAGAGCCTGCGCGTTCCCTGACCAATTCTGAAGCTTTCAAGGAATAAATCAATAACTGTATTTGGAGCTGCCCATGCTTCATTTAATGTAGCAATTATTACTGTCTTATCTTCCATTGCAGCTTCTTTCAGAACTTTCTCCAGCTTATTATAATCATCACCACCATTAATCTACATGATCAATCACATTCAATAACCCATCAATTCAATGCAAATAACTATGTTGCTGAGCTAAAATGCGCCGTCAGTCATTTGATTTGTGCTAAAATGCGCTGAATAGTGATTTCACCATTATTATTATTATTCACTCACTGGGATTTGAGAATCGCTGCCGCCGAGGAGAGAAGGGAAGATGTTAAAGGAGTAACCGGAGGAGGAGGAGGAGGAGGAGAGGAAGGGGGGAGAATCAGAAGCGCCGTAGAGGAGCAAAATGAAGACGGCAATGGAAGCGAAGACGAGTACGGCACGGGGCACGGGGGATTCAGACAACATGGAGGCGGTGGTGAAACTGATGGGATTGTTTGGAAGCTTAATAATAAAGTAACTGGATTCATCAAGTAGCACGGTTTAATTATATTTGAGCTCCTTGTGAGCGTAAAGATGAGGGATTTGTGGTTTGGAAATCAAAACAGCGTTGGATTGGATAATGTGGGTCCGTCTTTCTCTAATAACTGTGTCCATTGCAATCCTCCTTTCTTGTTTTAATTGACATTCCAAATTAGCGGATTTCTCCCGGCACTGAAGTCTAAAACAGCGTGCAGCACTACATCTAATATGTCTCCGCATCTTTGGAGGTATAGTTATGGTTGTTGTTTTATTTTAAAATATATTAAAATAATATTTTTTATTTTTTAAAATTAACATTTCAAAACAATTAAAATATAAAAAAAATTAAATTAAAAAAAAAAACAAGTTTGCTCGTGTTTAAAATCACTCTCTTATTCATATTAATTAATGCTTTTTTTTTTCCGGTTGAATTAGTGGCATTTACAAGTGAAAAATTATTCCATCCATAGCTATGGCATGATCACGTGGATTATGCTAATTTCATTAGATAAATTTAGTTTTTTCAAAAAAAAAAATAGAAAATGTTCAATATAATATACAAGCGTGACCTGCATGTTAAGGTCACGTGCATTTGGAAGTATGGTTTTATCGTGTTTTTGAGAAAATCAAGAAAGTTTAAAATCTTTTTAATTCTAAATATTTTTTATGGTTTTTTATTATTTTGATATATTGATGTTAAAAATAAATTTTAAAAAATAAAAAAACACTTTCAAAACATAATTTTTATTTTTTATTTTATGATGGAAAGAACAGTAATATATATCAAAACCTCTTTATCACAGGTCATTCACAATTCAAGATGGTAATTTTATTGTTCACAAAGTAAGGTGTGAGTGATGGTAATAATGCAAAATTTTGAAGATCCACATCTGGATAATTTTTGAAGCACTCCATCCCTCATCGCTGCTCTCATTGAATAGATAAATTACCCTAAAAGAACCATGGAGCCGCACATACACCTTTGTTAGGTGACGGTTTTGTTCAAATAAATTGTTAAATTAATGTGTTGATTTCATGCTTTTAGATAAATTACTTAATACATAAATCCATAGCTTTTAAACCTGTTTTTGTTTTAGTGGTCGATTCGGATTAAAATTCAGATCACAGGTTTTCACTAAATCATTCTAGGTTAATCCCCAATTTTTCTTTTTATTTTTTTTAATAAAATAAAATAATATTTTTTTTTGTTAAAAAATAATAATTAACTAGTTACAATTAGGTTTTTTTTATTATTTTTATTTAAATCTAATTTAAATCCGTTCCTAGATCAGTTAAATTCTTGATTAATCTGTTAAATCTCAAATCAATCCGTCAAATCAAGTTCTAAAACCGTGACTAATTCTATGTTAGGTAAAACTGCAAGACTGCGAAACAAGAAAATAAATTAAAGCAACAAGAAGCAGTACACAATGGCGGAGCCTTGCCCCCTTTATTTTTATAAAAAATATTTTCTATATTAGGATATTAATATAAGAGTGTGAGGTTTTGATACACAGAAAGTGGAAAGTTATTGCCAATGAAATGGTCTGGACTATGCGTTCTCCTCACTCATCCGCTCTTAAACCCATGCGCTCTCCTAATTCCAAGCATCTTCATTGCTAATTAATTGTAATAGTATTTGTTTAAATCATATAAATTATATTTTTTTTCTTGGTATTTTTTTTTATTTAAAACTAGAGTATAGTATTAAAACTTGTTTCACATATTTGACTTAGTGAGTTCATACAACTTTTTCGTATGTGTTTAGAAAAAATTTAAATGTCTAGAAATGATTAAGTATAATTTAATCAACATATTTATTATATACGTATAGATATGAATTAAAATGAGTTTTGATGAATTGATGTGTATTTTGCTATGAATTTTATATGAAAGATTTAGAATTATTGTGTAACTCAAATGACTTTATTATTGTGTAGTTGTGTTAATTATTATGTAGACACTAATGATAATAATAATAAAAAAAAACAAGCAGGTTGATCAATTAAATTAACATGTCACTATACAACTATTTTAAGTGTAAATTCCTTGAGGATAAATAGTCATTTAAAACTTCAAGTCATGTAACCCAATCAAGTTAAAAATAAATCATATTAAAAAATCATATAATATTTATTAGTAATTTGTTTTCTCGTAAAAAAAAAACTCTAAATTCGCCACTGGCGGTACATAATTATTAAAATGAAGCTGTGAAATTTGTTCAGGGGATTCCACTTTTGGAAAATAGGTAAAGACTTTTATTTATTTAATAAATAAAAATT
>Ga0307517_10002542_pt1 | contig 29074 bp, 33 predicted proteins | sample 23_EM_MG_FD_194515 | JGI IMG/M metagenome (GOLD analysis project Ga0307517, IMG submission 194515) | Populus trichocarpa ectomycorrhiza microbial communities from riparian zone in the Pacific Northwest, United States - 23_EM | ecosystem: Host-associated > Plants > Roots > Unclassified | place... | reverse complement strand
ACTCCTTATAGTACATGTATAGCGATAAACATAAATTCCTTTTAGTACTCTACTAGGTAGGGTAAAAAACCTTCCGCGTTTACTTGGCCACGGCAGGAAAACCTTTTCCCTAGTAATACTACTTAGTCCAATTTTGGCATATCTGGATTCTCCCTATGAAATTCCTCAACCAATTCCTTAGCATGTTCTAAATGCTCCGGTGGTTCCCAGGTGTTCTCATCTTCCGAACACCCTTTCTATTTTACAAAGTAGCGCAGTTCTTCAAAAGATCTGGTACTTCCACGAACTCTTCGTTCATAAGAGATTATTTCACTCTTTATTATTTTTTCCACCTCCCACTCAAGATCTCCATCTATCTCTTCTGCGGTCATCGGTGGTTGTTCTCAGGCAGGTCGAGTAGAAGTTCAGTAGAGCTCGAGAAGCGACACATGGAATACCGGGTGTATTTTCCATCAATCCGATATTTCTAACTTGTAGGCGAGTTCTCCTCTTTGTTCTAGGATTTTGAAGGGACCGTATAGTTTTGGAGCTAACTTCTTAGAGGGGCGTTTTGTTCGGATATTCCTTGCATTGAGCATGACCAAGTCACCAACTTTAAAGTCTGGTTGTTGCTTAGCTTTTCGATCGTAATATCGTCCCATAGCTTCCCTTGTCCTTCCCAGTGATTGTCTCGCTTGTTGATGTATCGTTTGCATCCAGTGGGCATAAAGGTTGGCTCCTGGAGTTTGTGCTTCTCGTTCTTGTAGCCATTCGGTTTGTGGGTGGTATCCGTAGTTTGCGAAGAAGGGCGTCATATCATGTGCGGTTGTAACCGAGTTATTGTAGGCGTATTCAGCTAGGGGTAAGAGGTGATACCAGTCGTCCTGATCATAGTTGACAAATATTCGAAGGTACCCTCCCAACACTTGATTGACTCTTTCCGTTTGTCCGTCAGTTTGGGGATGGTAAGCTGTCGACATTTTCCTCTTAATCCCAAGTCTTTTACACAATGACTCCCAAAATTCTCCTGCAAACTTCGCATCCATATCCGAAATGATTTCCGATGGTAGCCCGTGAAGTTTCCATACTTCCTTGAGGAATACTTCTGCCACTTCTTTAGCGGTCGTGTTTTCTTGTAATCCGATGAAGTGGGCCATTTTTGTGAATCGGTCTACTACGACCATGATCTGAGTATACCCTGCCGAGTTTGGTAGCTGTGTGATGAAGTCTACCGATGTAGAGGACCAAGCTGCATAAGGCACTTGTAAGGGACTAAGTAACCCAAAGCGAGCATGTCTTGGGGCCTTCGCTTGTTGGCATGTAGTACAGGATCGGACATAGTCGTTTACCCAATCGGTTATCTTTTTCCAATAGAAATCTCGTGTGATAATTTCCAGGGTTTTTTCTTGTCCGAAATGACCTGCTATTTTGGAATAGTGACAACTTTTAGCGATAAGGGTTTGCATATCTTCGTTATCAGGGATGAATAGGCGATTCTTGTAGTAGAGTAGGCCTTCGGATATCGACCATTGCTTAGGCAGTTCCTTTTCTTCCCTCGTTAAGTTTTTCAACTCTTCCTTTCTTCGCATCCAGCTCTCATCCTCCATTGCCGCTTCTTTAACTGACGATAGAAAATCTTCTTCAAATTTCCTTAAGCTGGCTTTAGCAATGATTGCATTGGATAGGAGGACTTGACCCTTGCGTAACATAGGGTGTTGATTTATGTCAAAAGGATCGTAGAACTGATGGTTGCCATCTGCTTGAAGGAAGCATATCGTCGGTTGGACTTCCTTCAACTCCACTCCTAGCCCGCTACTTCCAAATCCTTTCTCCGCTCTTTCCGTCACATCCAATTTCTCTACCTCCATCCAATCTTGATCATCCAACCGTTCCACAATTAGCTGAGCTATGCGGTCACCTTTTCTTACTTCATAGTCCATACTATTGTGGTTAACTAGTAGGACCTTGACTTCTCCTCTATAATCAGCGTCAATAACCCCTGCGTCTACCGAGATTCCCTTAGTTGCCAAACCACTTCTAGGTGCTGTACGACCGTAGGTTCCTTCTGGTACTGCGATGGCTAAGCCAATCTTAACCAGGGCTCGGTTATTAGCCAGGATGTTAATGTATTCGCTACTGTAGAGGTCGTGTCCTGCCTCCAGCTTTGACCCTTTTATCGTGATTCGTGCATCTTCTGAGAGTCTTTGTACCCAAATTCCCATTTCCTTTTCTATTTAAGGCAATCCCTGTTGGAGCTGTTCCGCATTTGAACCCCATACGACGGCGATCTGAAATTTTCCGAAGTGCTTGGGTTGCAGAATTTGTTGTTCGCGATACGTAGCTCCCTCCTCAGGGCGGTACTTCAGACGCCTACTTAAAGGATCTGGTTTGCCTCCTTTGGTTCCTGAACGATAGACTATTTTAAAGTTAAAGCCACATAATCTTTGAGCCCACCTTATCTGCCTATGCGTCCAGACTTTTGTTGTAAGGAAATATTGAAGGTTTTGATGGTCAGTGTAAACCGTTACCGGTTTTTCCGTTCCCTCCAGGTAATGTCTCCATTCCATAAAGGCAACAACGATAGCTAACAGTTCCTTATCGTGGATGTCGTAGTTTCGTTTGGCTAGCGAGAGTTTGCGAGAGTGGAAAGCCACAGGGTGTAGCCTTTTGCGGTGGAATTGTGACAAGATGCAACCAAGCGCATAGTCACTGGCATCTGTTTCTACCACGGTATTCAAATCCGGATAGAAGTGACACAGGATGGGAGCTGAAATGAATCGACGTTTCAGGTCCTCAAAGGCTTCCTGTTGCTTTTTTCCCCAGGAGAATCTTTTGGGGTCCCCTTTCAGTAGGTTTGTAATTGGTGTACAAATTGCGGAAAAGTTTTTTATAAAACGGCGGTAAAAATTAGCAAACCCAATAAAGATCTGAATGTCTTTAACCGAGGCAGGGGCTTTCCACGACTTAATAGATTCGACTTTTTTCTTGTTCATAGTTACCCCGTCGGTTGCAACCACATAACCCAAGAAATTCACCTTTTTTACATGAAACACGCTTTTCTCCAAGGAGATAGCCATTCGGTATTCCCTTAGTCATTGCAAAACCTTTCGAACGAGTATTATATGTTCTTCCACCGTCTCAGAGTAGATTAGGATATCATCGATGTATACCACGACTCCCTGATCTAGGAATTCTCGTAATATCTCGTTCATCATAGTTTGAAAAGTAGCGGGTGCATTAACCAATCCACATGGCATAACCCGATATTGGTAATAACCATAACGGGTTGGAAAAGCTGTCTTCTACTCATCCCCTTTCCATATTCTTATTAAATGAAAACCGTCCTTCAGGTCTAGCTTAGTAAAGATCTGAGCGTCGCGGACCTGATCTCTCAATTCCGTTATTAAGGGGATGGGGTATTTGTTGTGTACTGTAACCTTGTTCAAGCCTCGGTAGTCAACGACTAATCGTAAGCGACCGTCGGGTTTCGGTACAAAAAGGATTGGTGCGCCCACAGGGAACTTGCTGGGGGAAATCTTTCCTTGTTTGAGCATATCGTCAAGGTATTTCCGAAGGGCTTCGAGCTGTTTCTGTGATAACGGATATATTGGGCCCCAAGGTGGTTGGGTATCGGGTTTGAGATCGATGGCATGATCAAAGGTACGACGGGGAGCAAGTTTTTCTGCCGTAGAAGGTTTGAATAGGTCTAGGTAATCGTGGTACTAATCTGGCAGGCGATCGATGATTGTAACCTTTTCTTCATCAATCCTTTCAATCCTGCCTATAACCACTTCGTTGGGATCGTTTAGCACATCTTCATCCCATTCTACCGAGATTCCTTCATCTTCGGGGAGTAGATGGAATTGGCAGTCAGTATCATCAAAGCACCACGGATCTGGGTTGGCAATATTATTTATCGGGTGTTCTTGATGCCACCACCCAAAAGGTATAATCATTCCATACTTTCCTGCCGGAGCTATTTCACAGGAAACAAGCGACAAGTGTTTGTTGGTCCCTATTTCTAGGTAGAGAGGTTTCGTAAAGTGTGATCCACCGGAAGAAATTGCTTCTCCAGTGAAACCTTGGATTTGGACGGCATCAGCCCGAGAGTGGTAAGGGATGTGAAGGTCCTTAACGAGTTGTTCATTAATAAGAAAAATATTCGATCCAGAGTCTAACAAGACTGGGATTCGATAGCGTTTGCCGAGGATATAAATGTGTGCGTGTCCCTCACGACAGTCATAGCGTTCTGGTTCGTTGATTATAATATCAGTGCGCTTAATGCGACCGTAACGTGGTTGTCTTAGCGACTCTGTTTGTTGTTGCATAGTTTGGGTTGTTGTTGCATAAACGCGTTTTTGGTGTTTTTGAGGTTGCGCGAGTTTGAGGTATAATACGTGATCATATGATGGTATTTCTGAACCATTCGCCATGGTCTAGTTGGTGAGATAGGGCAGGCCCACCTATCTTCACCCGTAGGGTCAGGCGTTCGAGTCCAGTCTCTGGCAAGAACAAATGTAATTTGTACTGGTGGCACCTTGGGCCCGGAAAAGCCCAGGGGGTTTCACGACCCCTGATCCTTCTCCCAAGACACCCAAGTCGATAAAATGGGAAAACCGTTCCAAATTAGGAATACCTGACCCCTTCGGGGGAAAGAAAAAGTCCTCCTTCGGGGGGCAACTCAAAAGTCCTTTCTCGGAAGGCAAAAACCCCGGGTTCCTTCCTAGGAAGGTACCCATCCACCAGTCCCCTTACTCCATGTTCGACGGTTCCTGCAGGTGTGGTATCTCCGCATTCTGCAGCGAGAATTTTTGTACGAGCGCCAAGACTTTGCCAAGAATTTCCGAAACGTGCCAAGGTGTAACGTGTGTGAAAAAATCTTCGTAATCCCTTCCTGCTTGCCTTAAGAATAAGTGGTATCTGCTTGCTTCTCGAATCTAAGACGCGACTTGCTCGTGTCCCTGTCATTCTTAAGGACACGGTGACATCCGCCCTAGTTTGTCCGCTAAGCGAGATAAATAAGGACTTATAGACTGAGGAAAGAAAATACTTAGATAATTTGCGACGCGTACACCTATGACATTTCTGTATCGGATAATTCCCAAATTTGCGATGGCCTTTCTCGTCGTATTAAGTTAACCTTTGCAGGTGGTTCTTGTCGTGCTGGAGGAGGTTGGTGCACTGCGAGTGTGCTAGTTCTTGGTTTAAATGGTTGTTTAGGGTTTCCCCTATTTTTGTATGCGAAGGTTGCTGCGACCAAGATTGGCTTACGGCATTTTCTCCATGTGTGGTTGTCCATGCTACAACGAGTGCAGCGTTTCTCCTTTTTTCGTTTTTCAACCACATCGTCTTTGATTCCATCGTGTGCCTTTTTCCAATCGGTATGTTCGTCCTTCGCAACCGTATTGTTTTTATTTTTGGCGGTGTTATTTCGAGGAGCTTTCCATCGGGAAGATCCCTTTCCAGCTCTATTATCCGATCCCCTTTTTTCGTATTTAGTATTGAAACCTTTGTCGGGTTCTTCTCGTTTTCGCTTAGGAGGGGGTGCGTGCGGGGTCGTTAGGGATTTTGTTAATTTTCCCCTTTCCAGGAGTTCCTCCTCTTGCCTACCCACTTTTCTTAAAATTTCCATCCATTCTTCATCGGTGGCAAATGAAAAATGGGATAGGCGACGTAATATTTCTTGCGGGAGTTTGCTTTCGACACGGACCCTCCACACTATTCCTGAGAGTCCTGCTTTGATGTTGAGATTTTCGAGGAGGAGCAGGTATGTATCGATTTTGCCATTATAGCAGATTCTGTCCATTTCATCTAGGGCTCGTCGCTCTTTCTCAATACCGATATATTTTTTGATAATCTCTTGTCGGAATCTCTCCCAAGTTGCATAATCGGGGTCCCTCGTGAAACCTCCTATTCCTCCCATAACCTTTCCGTATTTTTCCGCGAAAGGAGCTACCTTGTTTCCCTTGGTTTTACCGAGGGCGAAAACAATGCGATGAGAGTGGTTCTCCCATTGATAAGGGTTTCGATCAAAATAATCTTCACATGCGGTTAGCCAGTTTCTAACATCCTGGTTATCATCGCCTTGAAAAAAGTAAGGGGGTTCAGCCGCATTTTTTATTGATCAATTTGGTGTACCGAGTTGTTGCAAGAATTCTAATATGCCTCTTGTACGGGGAGATGTATCTCTAGAAACAGATGGTCTTCGAGCGTTGCGTTCTGGACGTCCACCTCTTCTGCCCCTACGATCGTTTCCTCCCTTATCGTCAGCGTCGTCATGGTCACTAGAGTCTGGGTCTGGATCACCACCAATATTACTTGGCGGTGGTGGAGGTGGTTGATAATTTCCTCCGCGGTCAACTTCTTTCCCTTTGTTTTGCCAGGGAGTTGAAGCTGATCGTTTATCGGGATTAGGATTTTGTGGATGATTCCAAGGATTAAATTGTCCCTGGTTTGAAGGTCCTGGGTCGCCATCACCAGCCTCCGTGGGCGGGATGGTAAAGCTGGGTTTTTCGTGATGGTCTATTCCATCCGTCAGAGCTTGTATTGCGTTTTGGAATTTCTGATTTTGTTTGTCGAGAAGTTCCTTTGCTGCTTGACGGTCCTTTTGATGTTGATCAGCTGCATTGGTTTTTTGTTGATTTAATAATTCAGCCGCACAGTCTTCCTGGTGTCTCAGCACTCGTTGCCCTTCAGCATCCTGTTTTCTAAGTTGTTCAGCAAATTGCGCTTTCAGAGATAGTACTTCAGCTTCCAATATTTTGTCTCGGACTTCCGAAGATTTCGCGTTTTCTTTTTGTTGAGCTTCTTAGCAGCTAAATTCTTGTACAATACCTATTTTTGGCCGTTCCTGTTCGTTGTGCGTTGCTCCTTCGAGAGTTGCTAGCGCTTTCCTAGCTTCTTGGAGTTCCTTGTCAACAATTAATTCACCCTTTGCTAACCTTGTTTGTAATAACTGTAGGTTAGTGTATTGGGCTCTAGCATCTTCTGATAATGCATCCAAAGCTATTAGGTTTTCGTCTTGACTTTGGTTGATGGATGAAGAAATATGTTGGAAGGCTAGTCCGATTTGTTGCTTAAGGAGTTCTATTTGGTTTGTAGTGTTTCTTGCGCGTTGACGAGAGTTTGATTGTGACGGGTTTTTTTCGACACGAAATTGCGCACTATGGGAGCGACTCATCGGGGAATGTATGACCGAACCTGGGTTTGAGGTAACGGTTATAGCACGAGAGGATGAGTCAAATGAGGATGCATGAGGAGTGGAAGTGTCGTCATCTTCCATGGGTTGATCGGGATCTTGAATGAGTTCTGGGTAAGGAGAATTGGGGCTCACAAGGGCCATAGTAGAGGTTAGTAATCCTTTAATTAGGAAGGGGATTTCTAACTCTCCAGTATCGTCGAGCCCTTTTTCGACCCTTCGCTATGGTAGGGAAAGGGTGACGAAAGGACCCTTGTGCTGTTACCCACTAATTTGGTTCTTCGGCGTCAATAGGGTTCAGAAGAACGTTTTGGTTTCGTTCCACCTGTTCGATGGCTTGCGTTGAAAGAATAATGGTCTCGGGGGTAGAAGGGCGAGACAGGCCAAGAGGTGGTGAAGGAGAGGAACAAGGTAAAGTTATACCTCGTTCTGACTCAGGTTCCCAATCGTCTATGGAATCCGAATCTTCGGTGATCGTGGGTTCAGGTGCAATAGTGGCAGCCTGTGGTGTTTCTTCAAAGATGAAAAAAAGGTAGTAAAGGATAAAACAGACAAGGATGTCTGTCAACATAGGAGCCTTGGTGACTGAAGAATAACAATATAGTGTTACGGGGTAGCTAACACGGTAGGATTCCAAGCTATCTAGGCCGAGGATATTCGAGACAACGGATTATAGGTCAGGAAGGCTCAAGAAGAATTGTTCGATAATGTGATAGAAGAATATCGTAATAACTTATAATATTGTTAAGGTCTCTTTTCCGTTGCTTGATGAAGTTCTCAACCATCGGGGAGAGCCCTACTATTTATACTAATGTTCACGCTACTTTGACTTCTCTAGTAAAGAAGTATCTTTCTAAGAGTTTAGTTCGTCAGAACAAAGTGCGAACACTGTTTGACGCTGAATCTTGCCCAGCTTGACTCTGAGAATCTCCCGACTGCTATTTCTTCTGAGGGTGTCCCCACTCCACCAGTAGTCAGTCTTCGATCTCTTCGTCCTGATAGACTATAATGGAATATGCAGTCAAAATGGCTACATACCAATAGTATCATGAATATGGAGTGATCACGTCCGATATTCATCTATCAATGCATAATGCGTATGCATTAGTAAGAGTAGAGAACTAGTTCTCTAATCATCGTTCCAATCAGTTAGCCATATCTTGAAACGTGAACTCTTTGTGGTTCCTGAGTAGTCTCCCAGATGCCTCCGGGACGTCCCTACTCAGGAAGCTTGGGTTCGGATATATGCTCTCCCTTATGGTGACATATACCTCGCGCATAATTATGCAAGCTATTGCCGCTAGGGTAATAATCGTACCATTGACACGATTGATGAATTCCGGGTCAAGCATCCCAAGCTTTCTCTTGCCATTGAAATACTTACCATAGATGGCGTTGGCAATCTGAGGCGCGAGGAACCGGAATGATATAGGCCGCATTCACGTCATAGTGGGTCGTGATTGGAAGTCCTGGTTGGGCCACGGGCAACGGGCGGATACACACCTCATACCTATTTGAGGGGCACATGAACCTGTAATCCTCCAGAAGGTATTCGACTCTACGAGCGATAGCAGTGGGGTCACCCTGTAGTCCGTAAAATTCCCCTATATGCTTTTTTATATAATGAACGAACTGCGCCCACACACCAGAGTGTTTTTGACGTATCTTTCGTAGTTAGAGCAGCACCCTTTATGTTTGTGACCTCTGACTTATAATGTCTATACTCTTCGAGGACAGTTCAATATTTCCGGAATCAGCAATCTCATCTTGCGCGCTACTCCAAACACTATGCACCTCAGACGTCAAAGCAACCGCGTTCCCGAGTGGGTTGACATAAAGGGTAAACTGAAGCATCAGATCCTTTGCTATACCTAGTATTTCCCCCTCCGCGCCTGTCACCGTGTTTCGCCGCAAATTAATTACATGCCAGACAGACACAGTTCCTCTTGTACTCGGTTCGCCTGGTAGACTCGCGCTCCTCATACCAGATGTTGTTGTGCTAGAGACGCCAAGTGGGGACGAATACCGTGCTACGCTTGATGATGGGAATGTCGCCGGGGACAAGGGCCTACCGGGAGTTATGGTCACAAGGGCCGCGGGCGTCAGTGCGACAATTGCTGCCTCCTGTGAACCAGAGTTGGTCGAAATTCGCACACTCCTTGGGCGATTGTTTCCTTGTGTCTCAACCAATCGTTGCCCACGACGACGTCTAGGTGTTGTCTCATCCGCACCACTGAGGTTTGCTCCCTCAGGTTCAGTGTCCGGTTCAGTTTCGTCGCCCGGATCTGACATCTGATACTCATCGCTGCTATTGTCCCTGAGGCGGACGGGTTCCATATGCCCTTGTCCGTCAGCCTCCAGCTGAGGTTCAGCATATGCTGTGGTCTCAATTGTGCTACTCCGGAGGCGCATGGCCGGTCATGCCAGAAGCCTTCTCGCGATTGGTAGTGGGGAAGAATTACGACACGATGATTCAGCACTATTGGAGCTGCCGGACTCGGTTTGTTGTGTTACTGATCTGGACAGCCTATCCGCTGGTATCACGTGGTGTCTACGCCCGTTCATATTGCCCCCTCGTGAAGTGGGCTGATTCGATCCCATGGAGTCAGGTATGATGTCGCGCCTTCGCCGGCTCAGGTTGCCCACTCGTTGAGTTGGCTGACTCGACCCTATGCAGTCGGGTATGATGTTGGGCCTGTGCCCGTTAAGATTGCCTACCTGGGGTGCTGGAATTCGGATGCATGTGGGATATAGCAGGGGTATTGAACGTTGGTAAAGATTGGAGTCAATCTGATAAATGGATGGGTCGAGTTGGGTGGAAGCGAGGACTGAGTATTTTCCTTTCGTCGAAGAAGACACTTCAGGTCTTATACCTGTACGCTAGGATTTAGGGGTGTGGTAGGCTCACTTACTATCACTGGGTATGCACGGGAGGGATGTGCCTACACAAAGGGGTTTAAACTTTCAATACCATATCCACGGTTCAGGAATTAGGACTCACAGGTCTATTGTGAGAAATAATAGATGCAATGAAGGTGTCGTTAACGTCGCCGGACATGCAAAATCTCACTGCAAGCACTGAAGGTTAGGGACGCGGGCTCTTCGCGAGACACTCACCACGCCAAAAGAGGATTAGGATCCACTCTCATCTGCCCGCGTCGAATCATCACCACCAACCGAAACTGTATTCAAGGAATACTGTACAGCCTTGTGAATAATCTGACGCAGGCGGTCGACGCCAGACCGGATATAACTATGCCCAGACTATCTCTCGGTATGACAGTGAAAGAATTGCCCACGATCGGTATTGGAATTATTGCCATCGTGGCCGCGCCCGCGACGCAGACAATTACAAGATTGGTAGGGCACATCATAGTATCGTCAGGAGAGTTAGACGGGACGTCCTATGCAGCAGATTTCCCTACAAAATAGGGGTTTGAGATCGTGAACTCTCAAGTTGGGCTTTGGACTCGGAGCTGAAATTCAAGACCTCCATAGCACCCCACAAATGGGGGTCCGGTGTCAGAAAAAAAGGCGAAACCACGGTGGCGTCAATGTCTCTGGGCGAAAGCTAGCTACAAGCAGCATAGGCTGAGGACGAGGTTGCCCGGGAAACACACTAAGCCAAAAGAGGATGATCAGGAGTGTCTACTCACATCTCTGAATGGCGAATCTGCTCCACTTAGCTCCTTGAAAACTTATTGAGAGGAATACAACCTTGTGGTTTACACCGGACCGGACATAACTATGCACAGAGTATCACTCGGTATGAGAGTGAAAGAATTGCCTACGATCTGTATTGGAATGATTATATTCATCGTGGCCGTGCCCGCTACACTGACAATGGTAACATTCAGAGAACACATCATACTGTTGTCGGGAGAACTACAAGGAACGCAGAGTCCGAAGGTCGAGATGTTCCCTACGAAATGGTTCTTTGGGATCATGAAGGTTGACGTTTGTCTTTGGAGCTGAAATCCATAGGACCCCACATGCAGCTGTGAGGCGTCGGAAAAAATAAGCGAAATGATAGTGGCGCAAATGTCGCCGGCTGGGCGAAAGCTAGCTGCAATCAGCATTGATTGATGACGAGGTTGCACGGAAAACACCCACCACGCCCAAAGATGATTAGGCGGATCTACTCTCATCTCCGAACAGCAAATCAGCACCACTCAGCATCCTGAAATCTGTATGCAAGGAATACAACCTTGTGAATAATGTGACGCAGGCCAATCAGGTCTACTAACGCGATGTGCACAAATACAGTAACTGGCAACGAGATTCTAAAAGTAGCAAATACCAGACGCCAAAGTAAGGGGGTACAAGGAATTGATGACTATTATACAGGGGATAGGAACATGAAAATGTAAAGAATATGAGACGTGTAGGAAGTGTGTAGCTGACACGAAAAGGTAAGAGAATACGGGACGTCTTGGAAGCGTGTAGATGTAATCTGGAATTTTTGGGGTGGCATGAAAAAAATAATCGGGAAGTGGCAAGAACATTCGAGTTCATGTTCTGTGGCGCCCTCGACGGCCTCTCCCACATCGGGGGGCAGTGTGTGTTGGGGGTTCAGGTTTGTTGTGTGGTTTGGGGCTGGGCGCGTGGGCCGTATTGGTTGCATTTGGGAGACGGGTATCCCGAGATCCCCTTGCTGAAATTTGCTTGGGTTGGTGGGGGTTTGTGGTATCATGAGCAACGCTTGGCATAGGCGCAGGAGAAGTGGTGGCTGAGTGAGAAGGGGTCGGAGGAGGCGGGGTAGACTCTGCTCAAGTAAACGTCTCAGGGGGTGGGGAACTTGGCCCGATGAATATCGCGATCTTCTGGTGGGTCTGATTCGGCAGACGGTGTGTCTACAGTGCCGTCGTGCCCAGGCACTAGGCCACGATGCTCTCTAGTCCTGCGCGCCACAGCTCCCGATCCTGGTCGGGGCGCCACAGCCTCTTGTTCGGGAGTCTTCAGGAGTTTTGCAAGCCAGGGATCCTTTTGAACAATAGCCCTCAGGACTCTAGCCCGCTCCTTCTCAGATGGCGCAGGGTCTGAATCCCGGTGTCGTGAATCCCCAATACGTCTGCCAGGTAGATCTCTGTTAGGAGAATAATTGCTCCCTATGGTCTTCCCATGCTCCGATTCACCGCTGTCCCCGTCGTCGTCCTAGATATATGATTAGATAAGATGTTGAATGAAAATACAAGAAAACTTACTTTGTCACCTTGAATAATGTCTCTACCATGGCGATCAGGAGTGTGCACCTGTCCCGGCGGCACCCGATCATCGTCGGGGTGACTGTGATCGACATTGTCTTCGTCTTGGCTGCCGCTGCCGTCGTTGAGACTCTCGTCGTCGTCGTCGTCGTCCCCAGCTCCGATGTCATCCCACTGCCCCGACCGGTCCCAGGCCTTACGATCGAAAAATGGATGTCGACCGGAAGCTGGTGCTGGAGGTTCCTCTCGGCCCTCTCCCTGATCCTGGCCTGGCTCCAGCACCAGGAGATCAACAGGATTGTTGCCAGGGTTAGCCAGCAGCCACACCCGGATGTCATTGTCTGAATATAAAAATAGGAGCTCCGAGAGAGGGAGCGGGTCCGACAGTCACTGGCGTAACACACTGGCTCCTTGCCCAGTTCCCGCGATGAGATATCGGGGATATTGGATAGGGTCCGCCACATGTTATCGCTTGAGCACGCCGAGTAGTGATTGCAGGTTCGGCGATTCTAAGACTCCCCACGGAATCGCTCCGCCTGAGTCTTCATCATATCAGAGGTAGTGCAAGAAGGGGTGCCCGGCTTTCGTTGTGCCTGTTCGTCGAATAATGTGGATCCTGATCGGCCTTTGGCAGTACGGAGCGGCCCAATTGTGTTGGGCCACTGGAAAAACTGTGACAACTAGTCGTAGAATCGAATAATGTAAATGGGGGCGAACACTTACTCTGAACATCACAGACTTCTTCATCAATTGGATCCTCTGCCCGTTCAGCATGGAGACGATCGTTCGTCGCCTGAAGCTTCTTGACTGTGTCCCTAACCAACACTCTTATTTGACGTTCAACTTCATCGACGTCTTCGGGGCGGTGGTTTGTTTTGATTAAATTAATTTGGCCTTTGACAGGTGCGAGGGACCGTGCGAAACTCAGTACCAAGTCCATTTGGGTGCCAGTCAGACTCGTAGGGTTCCACCTGAGCACCGTGATGTATGCTTTGACTTGTTCGTGCTATCCCTGGTACGCAGCTGTAGGCTTGCGAGCATTCAAGAACCTACACCAGCTTTTAGCGTAGGATATCTCCCCATAGCGCCCTCTGATTCCAGCTCTGGTTAGGTCGCAAATTTCTGACATATGCGTAGTATGTTGGACCCTTACCTCAAATCCTCCATGGCTGGCTCAAAGGGTGGTCTTGCACCAGACGTCAATGAACGACTATTGAAGTTGAAAGGTTAGATCATATCTGGACGTTCTGGAATGTGTGATCATGCTAAACAGAGAAGATGTCTTACATCCTTGACGCCTCACCGGCAATGGCAGCTGCACGAGGATGGCTTTTTCAGCGTTTTGCGCTGGTGGCGTCAACCCCCGGGGGCTCGATTGTTTGGCGTCAGGCAATAACAGAAACATTAAGGTAATGCCCGCTTAAATTGATGAAGAGATAGTCCTTACTTTGACCTTTCCCCCGAGGCATGCGTTTTTCTCAATGGAGCCATTTGATATACAGACGAGGGGAGAAGATGTGTGGAAGTAAACGCTAGAAGGATGGTGTAGAGGGGAAGGATGGGCGGTAGGTGGCCTTGTTATACAGCGCGTAGACAACAACATGTGCGGCGCTGTGGGCGTGTCGGACTGTCGGAATTTCCCCAGGCGTTTCTGTGTGTGAGGTTCATTCTGCGATCGCCCTATGGGGTACGATGTGGTGTGTCGTCAATCGGCATGATCCCTACCCCTGACGATCACACAAGGGTTTGAGCCGCGATAAGAGATGCATCGTCAATGGCAGAAGTCTTGGCGCACAAACGTTGACTGTTTACCGGAACATCACATTCTGCCCATAGACGGGACAGGTACACGATCTAGAAAGAACGAGACTAAACATCGCTTTGAGCTACACAGACAATGATCAAACGAAAAAAGGAAAGGAAACAATCTATGTCCCGTTGAAATGACAGTCCAGACAACTAATCCACAGGTCATCTAGGTAGACATCGCCGATAGTGGGCGCGCAATCGAATCCATCAGTTCTCCGGTCCAGTTCTCGTGACCAGCACCCATACACACTCTCTTGGACTTAGGGTCCTCTGTGCTCTCGGCGTCGCGTTTCCGCGTCTCCGCGGATCTCCGATACTCCTTGATAAGGTAATTCAAACGGCGTTTTTCGGACGTATCCTCTATGCGATAATCCTCATCAAACTCTATGCCATGCATGGGGTCATCTTCGCCTTGAGTCGCGCAATGGAGGACGTTTAATGGTAGCTGTCAATTCTGCTCACTCAACGATTTGGCCAGAAGGTGGATACGATTCGCCGGCCATTAAGCGTGTCCTACAGGCGGACGTGGCAATATTGTAATGAGGATCTCACTTCCATGCGCACAGTCTGAGAGGCCCAAGGACAACTCGGATAAATGAGAGGTATCATCCTCACCTGCGTCGTCCGTATCACTACCCTCCCGCTCAGCAGGCCTGTTGTCGAATAATTCTCAGAAATACATCTGACCTATACGTTGTGCCTGATCACGGGGCCAGTTTCGGACGTCCTTTGGATTGAGATAGTCGACTCTCCTCAGCGCCGGGCTGTCTTGCCGCCCTGAACCCCGATCACGGTAACAGTACAGCATGAGATCCAGCGCGTTGTCGAGCACGGGATTTGAAAGGAGCCAAGCTCTTATGGTTTCATAGCTGTCGATGAAGACATAATTCATGCTATCCAACTCTCGCATAGGAGACCTATATAACCTTCTAGGCCCTTCGCCTGTAGCGCCAAATATGTAGCGGATTCGGTGGTGAGGTACGGATCTGGAAATCATAGCTAACATTCCACGGATGTCATAGGAATCCAACTCGGCGAACACTACCCCATTGACATGAGGGGGACGCCAATGGAGTAAGTTATAGTATAGGGCGACGTTTATCTTATTCCTTTCAAACTGGGATAGTGCCAGACCACGTCGTGACGGCTAGACATAAACGATACGCACGGCGCGCCGACATCCAAGTAGAGTGCTCCAATCTGTATCGCATAAGTCAGAAAGTAAAAACCTGCAACAGCCTGATGATTTAGGAAGTGACTAACCTGTGGGCCTACGGTTGGGTGCCGGGCGAAAACCCCAGGCAACAGGTTGGTTTTGGACTGGCGCGGGGCCATTATGCCGTGGATCAGGTAACATTCGCGCCGGCGCAGGGTCATTATCCGGTGAACTTGAATCACTTACCATTTGTGGGTGCGCAGGATGATTACCAGGTTGAACAGATACATCCGGACCCGCTGCAGGAACATCACCTGCGGGAGCCTGTCCAAGTTGTCCGGCAGCAGGGACGTTGACTTATGCAGGCAGTACGTTTGGACCAGCCACACCCGATGGAGCCTGTCCGAATTGTGCGCCTGCAGGGACGTGGGCTGGGGGAGGATTTGGAGGAAGTTGACCTGGGTTCCCTATTGTCGTCGCAGCCCCCCACTGATTTGGAGCCGCTGGTGGTAGTAACGATGCGTGCACGACGACCTGCCCAGGAGGCATTGCCGGATTGGGCTCTACCATTTTGCCCTGGTTATTTGTGTCATTCAACGTCCGGCAACTGTCCTTAACCAGTTCCACGACTGCCTTCTCAATATCCTCTAGATGATGCATATCATTGGCTGCCACTGCGGCGACGATGAGATCGCAGGCTGGACGCAAGGTCCTCATTCCTGTGTATATTGGCAGGAAGTCGGCGTCAGGGAAATCTTTGGCCGTTCGCCCTGCTGGCGCAAAGCCCCTTGCTATCATCCGATCCTTCGCACAGTTCCACCACTCGGTGTACATTTTCTTTTGAGCCTGGACTTGTGTGAAGCCCATGCTTAACTTATAATCGCTAATCGCTCAACTGCCTGGGTTGGTGCGATGCATGCTGATTACCCCTTAAAGCGAACTAGGCGGGAGTTGATCTGTCTGTCCCAGCACAAGGACCCCCGCATTTTGCATCAATACGTACTGCATGTTGATATTTTGTGCCATGTCCGTTGAGAGTTTGTTTATATTGATAGTTGATTTGGAGATTCTAGTCTTGTGAATATGGAGGATGTTGTGGATGTTGAGGATGTTGTGGATGTTGGATTATCCTTGGTATGAACTTGCTGCTGTCGTGATCAACTCACATTATATATACAACTCTCAGACATTCAAGATGGTTTGAAAGAATCATGAATTGTTTGAATTGTTTTCAAGAATTAAGATGCATCAAGAACTGACACCACGGGCGTCCATTAGTGTTTCAGTCGTTTCCTGTAAACGCAAGATAATAACCAGCTGATCCCACGTGACGTCGCAACACACAACGCTAAACCTGTTCGACGGCTGGTGATAGATCAGTATGCACAGTGCTAGGCCCAGCATCTCGGAGTCATCCGCACGCGTTAACATCAAGACGACCACAACATCACACTACTTTCACCCACACTGGACTCCCTAAATCGGTGGCGCCGAATTGCATTATGCCGGTCACATGTTCATTTTGTGGCAAAAGATACCAGTGTCCTGGCGTATACGAGACACACTTGCGAGCTGTGCATGCAAATCTCAATATCGTACTCGCATCCACCATACGGAATCTAGCTGCAGACGTCCTTACGGACCGGGGGACCGACCTATCTAACGCCAACGAACCCATCGAACACTCCGATTCTGACTACCAATCAGATCCTGCCGGAGAGACGGCCAATAGTGAGTGCGACGCACCTGATGATACGCTTAGGCGGGAACCCGAATCAGAAGTACTCTAGGATAACACGTACCCAGTCAGTGAGGAACAGGAAGATTATCCGAGCACTGGCGAAGCCATTGGAGAGGTTAAAGAGTCTAAGGAAGAATGCAGGAATTTGTGCGAGAACCCATTGGCTCCGCTTGCTTCTGCACAAGGTTTCAAACTTGCATCTTGATTGATTGAGAGCAAAGTCTCAAAGACGCGGAATAATGATTACTTTTCGAATGGTATCGGAAACTCGACATCCATTGGCTATAGCTCTATGCATACGTTGGAGAATCTTCTCCGACACTTGGATCCGTATAGCCCGTATCTAGAATGGTTGGAGGGACATGTGGAGGATCGTCAGAGAACATTACCATTCTTCTATCGGAACGTCCTAGACTGGGTGAGATATCTTCTTCCCCAGATAGCCAATTGTCATGACTTGGTCTATGCGCCACGCCGTGAATATGACCAGAGCGGACAGAGAATTTATGCAGAAATGCATATGGCTGACTGGTGGTGGGACGTCCAAGTACTGCCGCGTAGCCTCTTTTATGTGAATGCATACTTATAGATCACAGGAAACACTCGCGGAAGGGGCAACTGTTGTTCCAATCATTGTAATGTCAGATCAGAAGAATCTCACCAACTTCTCCGGAGATAAGAAAGCATGGCCGGTTTATATAACGATCGGAAATCTTCCGTCGACAATACGTAACAGACCTAGATCAATGGCGATTCTGCTTCTTGGGCTATTGCCCATTCCCCCCAATCTCGCAAAGTCCTCCTGGGCCGACAAACTCCAGAGACTGATAAATGCCGACACACTCCGTGGCGTATTCGAACTCATTTTTGCACCATTGAACGGTGCGGTGCGGGAGGGCGCCCCTATTGATTGTGCTGACGGCAAGATCCGGAGATGCTTCCCGATAATATCAGGGTGGATTGCGGACCATATGGAAAACATTACCCTACACGGGATCAAATCCAACGCCCGTCCTAAATGTGAGGTGCCTCCAGAAGAATTAGGAAGCCGAGCCGGCCACTATCCTGCTAGAGATTACGCAAGATACAAAGGCTACGAACGCGAAACCCCCTCCCTAGATTCTGAGACCCACAACGCTGCTCACGCTCGATACACGAATGAAACTCATGGTATCAAGAGGGGACAAAAGGTTTTTCAAGGACTGATGATAGTTTCGACGCCTGATCTGCACAAGCCGGATATGCTCCATACAATATATCTACGACTCTTCAAGCATATGATGGACTGGATTCAGGCATTTCTTAAAAAAACCTGCATGACAGCAGGCCGTCGACGATGCCTGGAAAGCTTTGCCCCCTTACCCAGGATTCTTTGTCTCCCAAAAGGGCTACAGGGAGGTTACGCAGTGGCAAGGAAAAGAGATGAGAAATCTCTGGCGTTGTTTGTTGGGAGTTCTCGCTGTGGCGTTGAGACAACCTGATAGTCCGCAGGTGCAACCCTTCTGACGTGCGCTCACCTGTGTCAGGTCACTGCTTGAATTCACCATGATGGCTCAATACCGAAGTCACACACCCGAGACTATTTCTTATATGGAAGAATATGCGACGCTGTTCCACAAGACGAAGGATATCTTCTAGGAGTTTCGCATATCCAAACGGACACAAGAGAAGGCTGATCGGTTGCGCAAGGAGCTGCGTCGTCAGAGAGCCCAGATGAGGGAGCGCGTGCCCCCATCCCAACAGGGCCGGATCTGCCATGACGATCATGCAGAAGAGAACGACCAACGTATGGAATTGATACATTCCGAATCTAATTTCAACTTTGTTAAGATGCATCTAATAAGTCACTTTCGCGATCAGATCTACATGTTCGGCAATATTCCCATGTATTCTACCGAGTATGGAGAGCTCGCACATAAGGACCAAATCAAGGATGGATGGCGACGCTAAAATAAAATGGACGCAGCACAACCTATACTAAGCAGCTATGGTCGACAACATGCGATCCGCATGAGACTTTTGAACTTGGAATTCCTTCAACGTACAGGAGCTGATTTACCAACTGAGGTGGTAGAACATTTAGAGAAGACCAGGCCCGCGCCAACCCCACCAGCCCATCGTAGGATTCTAAAAGGACATCGTGATAATATCCACGACGTCGTTGATTTTGGCAGAGCATGCGATATATCCCCGGAGACCATTGGTTGGGAATTGATATGATATAGCCGACTGACCCTGCCTCCCGAGCGCCGACTGCCGGAAAATCCGGCGATACTTCCAGCTTTGCCAGTGGAACTACTGACGCAACTGGAGATCCCGGTTCTTGCGTTCCCGGAGTCAGGTGTTTACGACATACACAGGGCCCGATACACGGGTGCTTGACTCTTCTGTAACCAGACCAGTCGGAACGATTGCCTTTGGATACATGCAGGTGGGGAGAATATGTATAGTGCGCTCAGGGGTCTTCTCCCGGCAAGCCTCATAGCTCTGTTCAAAATCCCGTCGGGCTATATGCAGCAGGATACGGTCTATCGCCTCGCCGGGGTTCAATTCATGAGCCTGGTAGACACCGGACGACCGTCGGACGTACACGGTATGGTAACCGTTCAGCTCAGAGACGTTACCCCAGAGCTCATAATTGTGGATATCTGAACGATCTTAGGCCTGGCACATCTGATACAGGAGACAGGCTGGGGCTGGCTTGTCAACAGTCGGATCGATTTACGCATGTTTAACAAGATCTATTAGGATCACAGATGGGGCTTGTATAATAAAATAAACTCAGGAAGCGACGTAGCCTAGATGTGGGCTACATCGCTCCCCTACGGGGATGTAGCGTCACGATCACGACTAGACACTAAACATGTATAATAGACAAGTATATAGTAGAGATATAGACATAAAGGAATAGAAACATCTAGAAACAAACAAATTATGCACGATAGTAGTACTAGTAGTAGGAGGAACACCGGCAGGAATGACTAGGGTGATATCGGCGGCAATTTGTTATGAGCACGCCCAAAAGCAGAAGGAAAAGGGGGGTACCTTGGGGAGGCGTCCAGATGTTGCGGAGACGCGAGGCAGGCAAAGAGAGGTCAGGACGTGAGATAAGGGGCGGGAGAAGAGCAGGAGGTGTAGGGTGGCGGCGGGATGTTGGTAAGGGCCGATGTCACGTCAGGACGCAATCGGCGTTGGGGATAGCGTCCGGACGCTGTGGACGCCGAGGATCGAAAAACCACGTCAGATGCGTCCGGACCCGGCGCCGCCCCTCATACACAAAATTAATCTTTGCTGATGTACATATAAAATAATAACCACCACCACATCAACCAAATAAGCCCAGTCCCGAAGGCCTCTACTCCATCCCCTGTGTAAACACCGACACCCTCCTCTTCTCCTCCATTTTTTCCTCCCTCACAATCTCCTTCTCTTCCTCAACTGCCCTTCTTTTTTCCAACTCATCATCCCTCCTCCTCCAGTCACCCTTCTTCCTCACCAACTCTTTTCCCAAACCCAACACCAACTTCTCCAACCTTTCCATCTTCCCGCCCAGGCGTGCCAATTCCTCCATCTTCATATCCCTCTCCTCAAAAGCAATTCCCTTTCCCTTCCTTTCCTTCCCCCTCACCTCCCCCTTCTTTTCCAACCTCTCCGCCACAAACTCCACATGTGACTTGATCCCATCCATCACCTTCATCCAACCTACCTCCTTCCTACTCGGCTGCACCACCACAAACCTCTTTACCGAGCACCAATAACCCCTGACCCAAATGCCGGCTCTTCCTAATTGGCGCACCACTTCCTCCCCTTTTACCCTAACCACCACTGTGGAAGCCAAGCCTCCACACTTCCTTCTCTTATCCAACCCCACTTCTCCCACCAACCTCCTCCTCCCCTCACAGAATCCCACACCCACCTCACACAATGCAGCCTCCACCCCACCAATCACCTCTTCCCACCTCACACCCCCAACTTTTACCATCCTCGGTATGCTTTTTCCCACCTCTTTTGCAGGGTCAAACGACCCGCCCACTTTCCTCTTCTTTCCTCCATCCACCACCTGTTCCACCAAATCTCCCAAACTCCTCTTCGAGGTCTCTCTTGGAAACTTCTCTTCCTCCGGCGAGGGCGTCCTCCAGGGATTCCTTCGGGCTTCCTCCTCTTCCTCTTCACTTTTCCACACCCTATTCTCTCCCAACTTAATCCTCGTCCTTCTCAACTCCTCCTCCACCTCCCTCAAACATCCCCTTAAAAACTTATTCTCTCTTGCAAGAGCATCTTTCGTAGGCAAACTCAATCATAAACTCGAAGCTGTGGAGCTTGAAGCCATCGTGGTTGGCCTGGTATGGGTCCCTATTGGTAGATAACCCAAAGACGAGTTCGTGTAACAAGTTGAAATTTCAATCACTGGGATTGTATTGGCGACGGAGCATGTGTACCAAAACATCACCCATGGCACTTGTATCTTTTTATTTTTCTCTCTCTCAGTGGGGCTAAACCGCTCTTGTTTTGCCCCTTTTCCAACCTAGCGAATTCTCAATGACATAACTTACTGGACTGGGAAGTGGGTCAGACGCAGAAGTGAATCTAAAAAATAAATCCTCCGAATTTAGCTCAATTCTAAGCAAATCTAAAATGGTCTACTATCAGAGATATCACCTATGATCTTCGGAATCTCATCTTTTCAGGGTTGTGCGTTAAGTTACTTGTGATTTCCATATTTCGATTTTTTTTGGCGCAATTTTACTGATCTACTTCCCCGTCTGGTCCGCTTCCCAATCTAATACCTTAATTAGCACACGACTCGATTATTCCAGTTTTTACGGTAGCACAGTAACATCTCGAGTCTAAACCATTCTCCACCGTATCGGCTCCTGAATACTGGTACTCCCCCGAATTTAATTTTCGCAATCAAAACAACTACAAAATTTAATAAAAGCTTTCTTTCTACTCCATCCACATTTCATCCCATATAGACTCCCACCGCGAATCAAGCATTACTACAATCACAACAGAGCAAGGCTTACCTATCTCCCCTCACCTACCCCGCTATTCAATAACTACCCGAACCTTAACGCTCCAATTTTTTTAAAATTGTCATCTGCTGTAGTACGGCTCTAACAAGGAAGTGACTAGACACTAGTAGAATCAATTTTTTTTCCCCGCAAGTTTTTGGCAAGCATTTTGAGTCGCTATTTTAGAAGCCAGGACGGGAGGTTACAAGTAATGCTATTGCCGTTGTAGCCATACCTCCATCGATTTCCATGATCTAACCCTGACTCTGTCCGGTAACTCTCTCCTCGCGACTGTACTAGCAGACTTATAAAGTGTCCGGACACTCTGGCGCCAAGACGCATACAAACCCGTACCAAGGTGTCCGGATATTAATAAAAAAATCAGCTAGTACTGTTGCTGGAAACGGTACGGAAACTCGTTGGGGGCGACTGTGGATCACTGTAGGGCACCAATTGGAATGCTAATGTAGGGTCTATTCTGCGGTACGGGATTCCCTTGCTTTTTGGATTTGGCCAGAGGGCACTCAGCACACCATTTCAGGGGAAACTCTAACTAGACCAATACCACTTAAGGTACTTGTATATTGCCCGCAGTTATTTCATTTCTTTTTTCTCTCTCTTCCTTTAGAGGTACAAGGTAACTCCCTCGGATACGGTACCATACCGCGCCCTCCTACCGGTTCGTGGTTGATAGGTAGGTTCTATCACCTTTGTTGGCCTGGCAGTTTGTCCGGTTGGTAAGTCATTTAAGCTCGCTCTCATCTGCGTGCAAGAAGATCATGATCAGAGGGCCAAGCAACCGTTGGATCACGTCAATTGGGGTGCCACCAAGTGCTTACGCAAGAACGACGCCTCGCACTTGGATGCACAAAATGCCAACGGCTCCTTCTCCTCCTCCTCCCCTCCCCACTCCCCCCTCTCAGCCCGCGCACCGCATGTGTGAACGAACTTCTTCCCATCTTCCTAGGATGACATTAATTAGACCCTATACGAGTACTGCACAGTTTACAGCATTTGACTCCGGGCACGCCGTACATTAGAGTAGGTAAGATAATTCTCAGGATGGGGTCAGGATGGGCCTATAGTGCTTCCCCAACTTTGCATCTTATTCGTGACTAGCAGGTCATGAGGCCGGGCTCCCTGAGGGAAGTATCGTTTGGTAGAAGTGAGGCCGGTAACTGGGGGGGGGGAGGGGGGCAAGCTTCCTTATTTTATTTTTTGAGGTTTGATGAAGATGATTCGATAATGCTCTAGGACTTTGACGAATTTTTATTATTGTTAACCTACTGATATACATACCCGGTAACCCATCAATAGCAGACCGGCCGGGTGGGGAGCTCCCACTCCCACCCTTACAGTACTAGGGCAACTGCGGATAGCTTGCGGCGAGCGTGGGAGAGATTTTTATGAATAATTAAAGAAAAGCAAAGAAAGAGGTTTAGGAAGACGACAGGCCGCCCCACCTAAAGATTGGCGTGTGTGAGGTCGCTTCACTGAGCCACAGAGGAGGAGCATTTGCCTTATTATGGTTGGCCAGAGCAGGGGAGAGAGTGGGAGGGAGGAGAGGGGACACGGGGATGATGGAGGGGATGGAAAACTCAGTTGTCCTCTAATAGCTTCTCTTTTCCTTTGGAAACAGAGTTTGAGTGAAGACCTTTTCTCCTCTTTTCTTTTGCAGTGGTAATCCCCCACGCCGTAGTGTTGGCTCAGCTATGTGGTGAATAGAGAGACACAGGAAGAATAGCACCTCATCCCACGCATACCATTCTTTGAGAGAGTGTGCTGGTTGGGCGTTGGGACGCAGCTAGCATCACCGTTTCTATTGCACCTTTTCCCTCTCTATTTTTTATTTTTTTTTCACTTCGTCCCCTTCTTGCACTGCACGTTTTGGTTGAGCCCAGCCAGCCAGCCTTGCTCTGCGTGCTTGCCTCACTCTGAGAAAAGAGTCGCCTACCCTCTTGGGGCGCTCCTGTTTTCCTGTCGCTTTGCTCTGCTTTCCTTGCTGCTTCTGTCCCCTCCTGTAAGAGTTGCAGATTTACTGGAGCCGTGCCGCTGCTTGCCTGCCTGTTCGCTTTTGCTTTTACGTTGTTGTTGTTGTTGCTCTGCCTGCCTGCCCTTCACTGACTACCGCACATCACCCAAACCGTCCATCTACCTTTCAGACCTCCAAGTCTGCCTTTTCTGTGGCTGCTCGTTCATCCATTCGCCTATCTCGGCGCCCTTTCCTTTTTCTTTCCTTCTCCTCCGTGTGGAGTGTGTGCAAATAATTTCTACCGGTACGGGTACAATACTCCTGGTCAGACAGCAAAGAAAGAAACCCCATAACCGTACTGCTCCTATCCTCATACACCCACACCCACACACATCCTCGCTTTGGCTTTCTCCACCTCAACCCTACACATACGCGCCCTACATGCCCTACCTTGCTACGCACACTGGAGAGAATAGCGAACGATAGAAGTTCAACCGCCTACAGCGGCCATACATGTGTGGGATTTGCGTGGCTCTCTCCCTCTCCCTCTCTCCCTCTCTCTCTTGTGTCATCTAGCTTTATCTAACATCTTCATCCATCAACCTGTGTCTTCTATCTCTCTTCTCCAACCAGATTCGTTGTCCTCGCTATCACACTCCTTCCTCCTCACACCTTTGCCTGCGCCCTTTCCACATCTATTTCCACGCCCATCTCTCTTACTCTTACTCTCGCTCTCACTCGCAGACTTTGCATGGTAAATAGATACAATACAAGAATTCAATACGTACATAAATACCAATACATATCCATACATATATCCCACTTCGCCTGCTCACTCCTGCCTGCCTTAAATGTGCAGAGAGAGTGAGAGTCAGAGAAAGGCAAGGGAATCAAAGAGCTTTCTGTGCGGACCTTGAATTCTTGAGGAACTGATTGCTCCCTTCGTTTCTCTCGATCAATCATTCTTTCTTGCCCTTTTCCACAAGCCTCAGAAAAGAAGGAAACCTTTTTTTTTCCTACCACTATTTTTTCCGTCCTTTGCTTGCCCAGATCTGCCATACCGTGCCCTACCTCTCTTTCTCACCTCACCGCCGGATTAACCACCAGTCAGCAACGCCTGGCAGGGGTGGAAAGACAGCCGCTCCGCCAATCCGCGGCCACGCCAGGGCCATCCAATCCTCCTCCACAGACTCTCACCGATCCTTGCTCGCTCCCTTCCTTCGCCTCTTTGTGGTTGCCCGTTAAAGCTTCCGTTTCTCGCCTCCTCCCACCAACCCACCCCTCCTCCTCTCGCATACATCCTGGCCTTTTGTTCTACCTCCTCCTCTCTCTCTCTCTCTCTCTCTCTCTCTCTTCTCTCTCTTCTCTCTCTTCTTCTCTCTTTTCTTTCCTCTTCTTTTTCCTCTCTTTTCCTTTCTCTCATCCCTTCACCCTCTCCGCACCTTGGAACGGTCAGGAAAGATTCAGCTGATTTTGGTGTCCCACTCGGTCTTCCGCGTGAACGCTTTCGAAGCCGGCGCCGACACGGCCCGTGCAAGGCGAGGGGCCCTCCGTTTCCTGAACTGAAAGTGTTTCTTTTGCGTGGCGGCGTTTTGGGTGTGTTTTGCTTTACTGCTCTTCGACCAGGCATCAAAAGTCAGTCAATCAGTCAGTCAGTCGCTTTTTCTTTTCCGCAAAAAAGTACTGCTCAGGCGACGGGAGATACCCGTGAAAACAATTTGATACCTTTTTTCCTCACAATTCTTTATTCTCCTAAAAAACAAAAAAACAAAAAAACACTATCAAAGAATTTTTCTCTAAACCCACGTATTCTCTTTGATCCTGTTCCATACCTGCTCGGCCCGAACTGGACTTGACAAGCTCGAATCCTGTTCTACCCTACACTTCAACCTTCTTAGAAGAGGTCTGGTCCTACTGAGGTTGTCTTTAGCTGGGAGGAACAGGGAAAGGAGGAAAGAAAAAAGAAAGAAAGAAGCCACCACATCTTTTTTTCCTTCGCCACATACTAGCAATTAGCTCGTTCACCGTTCGACTTACATCGAACGGCGCCCCATTTGCTTTTCACCATGATGATAGACGGTGTTAAAATGGCTTGCGAGGCCTGCATCCGTGGCCACAGGGTGAGCGGGTGCAATCATTCCGGTCAGTTACATTATAATCTCAATCGAAATCTTTTTCCTCTGTTCATGTGTCCTCTAAATATTCTCCATTCTTCGACACTCCGAGCTTCATACCTTTTGTCATCTCTCCTCTTTGCTTCACAGGCACTAACGGGGAGATACAGATCGTAAGCTCTTGCCGATCGCAAAAAAGGGCCGTCCAGTATCTCAATGTAATCACTGCCGCCAGATGCGGAAGGCTCGTTCTGCCCATGTTAAATGTGATTGCGGCGAGAGACTTGCTTTGTTAAAGGAGTCAAAGGCAGCTGGAAAGCCCGCCTCGGCTACTGCCACTACATGCCACTCTTCGACTGCTACTACTGCTACACCACCAGAAGAAGGCGATCCTAAGGGTAGGGAATAAATCTACTCGACAGTCGTCGCTGGGATTAGGGCTGATATTTACTGTAAAAAAATAGATACTTCATTGGCTTGCCCATGTTGCCACGGAGGCCGTTGCACATGTGCACTGAAGAAAGAACATTTGGATTCTGTTCCCGAGTTAGCTGCCCCTGCCACCTGCGCTTCAATAGCCCCTTCAGCAACTGCCACAGCCACGGTGGAAACCCGGAAACCTCGTCTCCAAGCGACGCACTCTGAGGGCTCCCTTACCACCCTTCACACTTTCGCCAACGGCCATCACCGACCGACCCACAAGCATCACGGAAGTATCCATGGATCATCTCCTTACACAATCCCACATGTCGGTCACACGGGCCATACATTTGGTGACCACATTGGCGGCTGCACGAAAGCGCCTGCTGCTACTGTGTCCGCACCTCCAAGCGCTGCGTCCCAGAAGCCTCGCCGTATCAAGTCCGAGCATTCTTCTCCGGACCTAAGGAGTTATCCCGCCTTAAAGATGGCTAACACAGGCATTACCCCCCTGGAGTTGACCCCCCAGCTTCCTCCACAACCCATCAAATCGATATCGAGTCGTGTCGCGCCTGGACTCAGTGTTAATACCAACACTCCTTACTCCATGCATGAATTCCGTAACCATGAGTTGTTAGCATCAGCAGATTCAGAATGCAGTTTCCAATTCTCAGCCGGGCTGTATCCGCCTCAATCTGCCGGATGGCCTCCGGCCTATAGTGCGTTTGATAACGCCCCGTTCGACGAACAGCCCTTAGATACGGGAGTTGATTACTCTGTATCGCAGCTGGACCTTGGGAACTACCTCCGCTTCCAGCCATCTGCCGGGCTGAACGGATCTGTGTCTGGAGACGAGATTGATGAATTCATTGGTCCTGCGAATGGGCCCGGCTGTCTCGGCGGAGCTAGGACGGTTACAAGGTCTTCCTCGTCGGACACTTCAGACCAAGCCGAATCAGACTTCCGTGTTAGTGCCGCGTCATCATTTGTGGGTCTACAACAGGCTCCATCTGCGCTACTTCCAGAAAACAGCTTCGAAGATTTAGAAAATCTGAACACAGCTATGGGACCTATGCAACCTACAGATCCCTCATATGGGTTGATCATTGGCACTGTTGACGGGGCTCTTGATAATGAGACTAGGGGTTTGAGTTTGTACGGGGGATATTCGGATGGGTTTTTGGGTCTGAAGGATATAGCCGCGACAAAGGCAACCGAACTCGGTGGGGTACCTTCTTCGCTCCCACCAGCTGATGATGGAGATTACTTATGGATGGCGGCACCGCCGATGGGCCCAAACTCTGCTCAAGACGGAGCTCCCCCAGCTGAGCGCTGGATCAGCTAACATCCGAAGAGCGAGGAGGAGTTTGTGAGATGTCGGAAGAGAAGGAATATAGAAAGGGCTGGAGGGAGGGGGATTCAAGGGAAGTGGAGAGTGAAACAGGAGCGGAGGTGGGGGGGAGAGAGAAAAAGATGTTGGAAAGACTTGATGGCCAAGGTGAAATACTCGTTTTCTTCTGGTATCAGGGGTTTGTAAAAGGAACTTGACCTTTTCCTTTCTCAGCTTTTTTCTTCTTTTCTCTCTCTCTCAGGTACTAGTACAGCACAATGTGATGGGACAGGTTCTTTTTTTTTTGTTCAAATTTGCTCCATTTTTTCCACCTTCCCCAACAGACGAGCCTTCGAGTGCCCAAGGGAGAAAAAAAGAGAAACGAACAACAAAAAGACCTGGGAGAGAAAATCATGTTCGAGCCCGCCAATCGATTGACTGAATAATGCGCAGTACGGCACGGGGGCCATCATCACCGTCATCGTCATCACCTGTCCTCCCGACAATCCACTCATGTGTTTATCTTCCTTTTTTGTCTCCTCCACCCCGTTTCCCATTTCCGTTTGCCAGATTAACTCTGTAGTTTGGTCCCTTATTCTTTTCTTTCCATTTATCCAAGACTATATATAGAGGGTGTATTTATTTTCCTTTCAACGTTTGTTTGTTTCATTGAAATGTCTACTGGGGGTTTATCTTATTTTATTTTGGTTTTATTTCGGTTTGTCTTATTTCTTTTTTCTTTCTCATTTGTTTTTTTTTTGGTGGGGGTGGGCTGAATTTGGCTGGCTGGTTGCTATCTATCTCCCGTATCTGTTGCACGTGGGATTGTGTGGTATCCATTCGTTCGCTCGTTCGCCTGCGGATGATCCATTCATGCCACGCTATGCTATGCAATGGCGGTAGTTAGTTTAGCTAAGTTAGATTGTTGGTTTGCCGAATTGCGCGTCGTTTGTGGATTCTGGATGATGGATGATAGCTATGATGTTATGCTGTTGATGCTATATTTCTTATTACTTTTTACCTTTATATCTCTTTTGGCCCTCTCTCTTTCTCTCTCCCTCTCTTTCTTTCTTTCTCCAACCGTAGAGACTGGGGGGGGGGGGGGGGGAGGGAGGAAGGAAAGTTTATGCACCAGG
>Ga0307517_10002541_pt1 | contig 29076 bp, 22 predicted proteins | sample 23_EM_MG_FD_194515 | JGI IMG/M metagenome (GOLD analysis project Ga0307517, IMG submission 194515) | Populus trichocarpa ectomycorrhiza microbial communities from riparian zone in the Pacific Northwest, United States - 23_EM | ecosystem: Host-associated > Plants > Roots > Unclassified | place... | reverse complement strand
TCTCACAAGCATCAGATCAAACTGGTGTAGGCCATGGTTCACTCCAGACGGCCACGAAGTCTGGTGTCGCCTCTTCAGTGGAGTGCAGGGATGGGCGATCGTAAAGGATAACAAATCCAACTCTCTCAAGATGGAGCCTCTGGGAGCAGCTCGGCGTCCACAAGGGGGATGTCCCTGGACACCCACTTGTGGTCACAAAATTACGGACGATGGATGGATATTCAATTCCAGTGGGAAGCGGCTCTTATGGTTGCCTCCTCACTGGCGGCCATATGAAGATGATAGGATGTGGAGTGGGCGGTTTATTGCATTTTTGCATGATGAACTCCGGGAGCCTGTCATTATCGAGGTCCTAGAGTGACCGGCAATTTTCATTTCCCTCCCTCTCTCACAACTCTCCTCCCGCCTCCGTTACGGTTTGTTTGAACTTTAGACATTAGCATAATAACTATGTACTCTTCACGATCTCACTTAGCATTTGTCCTTCCGCTCGTGTATTAGAGACGAAGAAGACGAAGACGTTCTATACGTTGCGTAGGTTCGGTCTGGTTCCTTGCCGCCGTATAATAATGAGACGCAGCAGGGGGACGCCTCCGTGGTGAATGCATCCACGAAAGACCATACCTTAGGTCACAGTTCGTGCGGGATGCACAGTTTTTGACGGCCCTCATCCACACTACTCGTCAAACTTGGTACCGATTGTGAAGCCCGACGCACATAGCCATCCGTTAATTTGAGCACCCTGCTCGACCGAGTCTGGGAAACAACGTTCGCGACATATATAACCTGGGAGAGCCTATAGAGAACTATATAAGACAATGAAGTACGAAATATTAAGGGCATGAGACGTGAGGCCCGAATGTCCGAAAAAAGCGTGGTGTTACGACAACGGTTGCTTCTACCCCGGGTGCTCCGCATCTAGTGGCGGCGACCACCAAGGAAGGTCTTCGTGAACAGTTTGAGGTACTATCCCATTGGCACCCAGATCTCCAACCGTCCATCGAATCCCCCACACACCTCGTCCTTGGGGATAGAACCTGCATGCGATCGTCCAACTCCAGGCGCTACGAGGTCCGTAACATCACACGTCCATTACGGAGTGGATCCACGGAACTGGCGTTCACGGAGACAACGGGGGCCTGTGAGTCGATTGAGAGGGAGATGGAAGACGGTGTCAACTTCGACTTGGGATAGCGCCATGGATGGGAGTCAATGACGATGTATCGTCTACATCGGAGGCCGATTCGTGAGGCCTTTCTTGCAGAAACGCCTTTATACGAGGTCATTTGACAGAGACACGAGCGCAAGCCTCGGAACTCACCACACGGTAGGGCCAGACTCTAAGACCACTCAGCGACCGCGTCGGCGGACCAAGCCTCCCCAGTACTCCAATCTTATCATCGTCTATCGCCACCTCCTTCTCCGCTTCCCTCAGCGCGACGTGCAGGATCGATTCATCGGTCGGGTTGGCCTTTCCGCCTGAGGAAGTCGACCATCTTGAGTGAAGGGCGATAGAAAGAACAGAAAAACACCCACCCGACTTCTCCGGAATGTGTCCGCACCCTCCCCTCACTTCAAGCAGCAAGCAGAAATTCTCGCTGAGGTTGCAGAGCGGGGTTATGACTTCTGCGTGAGTTTTGGGAGGACTGGTGGAGCATTTCGCAGCGTATGCTGCCGACAACGCGCTACTTCGGGATCATCTGGTGATTAGAGAAGTCGAGGAGACGATGGAGGCATTTGGGTTGAGTATCAACAGTCGAGACATTTCTGAGCGGGAGTATCGTCCTCTACCGATGGGTTTGTCATGAGTGGGGGTGGTGATCGACTCCAGTTCCTTGACCGTTTCCTCCCGTTCCTGTATCTCGCAGTCACCCTTGAGCTTGAAGCTTGAAGCTTAGAGTTTGACCTGGCCATCCCGACCGTTCTGTGGTTCGGCATAGGTTTATCGGGGTCTATCCTTGCATCCCCAGGCAACGGCCCCGGGGGATAGTAGATACTTGCATATAACACGATATGCACATTTCCGCGCGAGAGGACACCGACCGATAGGCCTAAACTAGCGTCGACTTGATCCAGGTTGACCAACGACCAACAAGACAACCGCCCCAATGCGACCCGCCGCCGAGGCTCCCGTGCCGCGACGCCTCAAAAGCCCAAAAGAGTCTCCTAGATACGAACGAAATCTGCGGGTTGACAACCCCTAATCGATAGGCCCGGAACCTTCGCATAAAGATCATTTGACGATTCCGTATGAACTTGTTTTTACACCAAAGACGGTTGATCGGCGCTGTCGCCACGCCAATAGGCAGAAGGGTGGCCTCTGCGTTGTGGGTCCACACCCTTGGTCTCACCTTTGCCCCAAGACACAGATGGATCACTTCTTCAACACAAAGCGTAAGAAATCACCAGGGCCTCCCCAGCAACCGGGGGCATCTACCAACACCGCTGCTGGGCCTGAATTCCAAGCAGAGATGGACATCGACCCAAAATGTGGGTGGAATTATTCGTATCAGGATCTCGAAGTAGATTAAGTTGATTTGACTACGATGCTAGGCGAGAGGGACAGCGAGGGTCCACGGATCGTATCTCAAGACAAGAGCGGTGGAGGCCAAGACTTTCCCTTACCGGGTGCTTCCACATCTGGCGTTGTCGATGCTGGCATTGGATGCGGAAACGATCCCATGAGTGGGTGCTTCCGATCCCTGTCATTCGAACAGATCTTTACATCCCCGTTCTTCTCCCCACTAGACGAGGACATTGGTGACACCGGAGGGGGAGAAAACGATCCAACAGAGGCATCGAGAGGTACGTGTCGACGCCGTTGTCGCGTTGGCTTCCTTTAACGTATACAAGCTGCGAAGAGAGCTCGGTGGGGCACAGTGCTCGGGGGTGCCGCCATTTCCGTCGGCGCCGCAAAAGAAGCCATAGGTGGATTCGGACCTCTCGAAGCCGTTCTGGGGGCCATTTCCGCCGTTTATGTTAATTCCGAAGTCCGTTCACGACCCCTTGCTCAAAACTCTTCTTTGACCAACCAACCCACAGGAATCCGTCGCAATCGGGAACAAGATTGAAGATCTCCTGTCACGGCTAGCCTCGCTGGAAGCACGATTTGCAACACTTCCCCGTGACGTGGCAGAGCAGAGGCGCCAGAGAGAACTGATACGGTATGCCATTTTCCCTCTTGAGATTCGGTTCTGAGTTTCTTCCAGCAAGCTCGACGCCATCGAGGGACAGTTGCGGTTATTGTATGGGCGACCATTGCTGCAGCGACCTGCAGACCACGTTCAAGACGACGAAGATGTGTTCAGACTCCTTGAAGATCTACGAGAGGCCATCTCCGGTTACCAGGTTCGTCGATGACCTTGACGCCCTTCTCGATGCTGAGATGAACAGCAGAGGGTACAACAAACGGCGATCCACGAACATGACTGTGGACTGATAGTGAGTATTTCCCTTCTGCATCCGAGCAAATGAAATAACCCCTCAGTAGGACCCAGGTCAGAATGTCCTCCGCTTTTGATAAAGCACTTCTGACACGAACCCCGAACAGCTGATGCAGCTGTCCTCAACAATTTCCGTTGCGCACAGGCAGCCGAGTATCGGCATGGTGGCCGTGAAGACTGCCTCAAGGGAACTCGCAGAACTATTCTGGACGGGATTGGACATTGGACACAGGACTTTGACAAGCCCCCCGTCTACTGGTTGAATGGGTTGGCCGGAACGGGGAAGAGCACCATTGCCCAAACCATCGCGGAGAGGGTGTTTGCAGACGGACGGCTTGGTGCCTCATTCTTCTGCTCGCGAGACTTCGAGGACCGGAGCAACCTCGATTACATATTCCCTACTCTCGCCGTCCAGCTTGCACGAAAGTACACCGGGTTTCGTTCGATTTTTGTCCCACTGGTGCGGTCAGATACAGGAATCATTCACGAGTCCTTGTACGGCCAGATGGAGAAGCTAATTGTCCAGCCTCTCGTGAAATCCGGTATTTCGACCGTGATGGTCATCGATGCCCTAGACGAGTGCAAAGATGACGAACCCGCTTCGGCGATCCTGACTGTCCTTGGGCGATTGGTGTTCGAAATCCCCAAGGTCAAGTTCTTCGTCACCGGTCGCCCGGATCCACGGATTCGAGCAGGCTTCCGCCTCCCGCTGTTGATCAGAGCAACAAATGTGTTCATCCTCCACGAGGTCGAGTCAAGTCGGGTCAACAGCGACATACGGCTGTTCTTCATTCATAAGTTCTTGGAGCTCAAGGACCATCACCTGGGACTGGATGACTGGCCGACCGAAGAACAGCTGGATCTGCTCTGCGAACGAGCGGCGGGGTTGTTTGTCTACGCTATGGCAACTGTCAGGTTCATCCGCAGGCAGAACAGCAACCCTAGAAGGCGACTGGACCTTCTTCTACAGTCACCCGAGAACACCGCTCATGAAGGGAAAACCGAGTTCAAGCCAAATACGACGCTCGATCTGCTCTACCTATCAATTCTCCATGAGGCTTTCGGCAGAGACGACCCGGAAGATGATCCCAAGGTCCGCTCGGTGCTTGGTGCTGTGGTCCTGGCCGCAAATCCCCTTTCTCCGTCCACGATCGCCACACTCTTGGGCCTTGATACCGGAGACATATTCCCTCTACTATCATCGGTTCACTCGCTTCTTACTCTTCGGCAGGATGCCAATTATCCCGTCCGACCCTTCCATAAATCATTTCCCGACTTTCTCGTCGATCCGACCCGGTGCGTCAACCCGAGGTTTCACCTCCCTCCTCCTGATCACCATTCGGAACTCGTAATTGGCTGTCTCGAGCTAATGAACCGAAGGCTGAAGAAGAATATGTTCGGATTCCCAGATGGCTCCACGAATGATGAGGCTGATGGCTTGCGGAAGAGGGCTGAGGGAGATATCGACCACAGTTTACGATATGCATGCGAATCGTGGCATAAGCACCTCGTCGATGCGAACACAACGCCTACCCACATGGTCAAAATCACCTCCATCTTACACCAGTTCCTGGAGCAAAAGTTTGTGTTCTGGCTGGAGGTACTCAGCATCCTTGGCACCGTAAGGAATGTGGTTGACGCATTAGCAGTGGCCAGAAAGTGGCTGGAGGTGTGTCAAGTCTGTATGCATGATTAATTTCTTGAATTTGCTCACACTGGATCCAGGGATCCTCGACTCTTGATCTCGTAAACGACTGCTTTCGGTTTGTTGCAAGCTTTTTCGAGGTCATCAGCACGTCCGCTGCACATATCTATCACTCGGCCCTTCCCCTATCCCCCTGGACGTCTATCGTGCGGAGACTGTACGAGCCATATGCTGATCCCTTGACGAGGATTGTGCAAGGGATCCGGATATCATGGGATCCGGCTATCGTGGCCATGAAATATGGTCATGGGAATCGGGGCGTCGTATGGTCACCGTGCAGTAGGTTCATCGCGATTGGCGACATCGGCGTTTTCGGTGCAAAAATACAAATATTGGATGCAGCAACCCTGGAACAAGTCAAATCCCTCATGCCGCAGGAGGGCTACACTCTATCGTTCACTTTCTCCGCTGGAGGTAGTTTGTTGACACGACTCAGTGGGATGCCGACAGGGATTATTAGTTGGGACCTCCAGACAGGTGTTCCAGTCAGTACCATCTCCCCGGAGGTGGGAAGGGAGCGAGACTGCCAGGGGGGCTCTTTGTATCACGAAGAGCAGGAGAAAAGTACCCAACTGGCTGTCTCGGTCACTTATTCTGGATGCGGAACGATGTTCGGAGTTTTGTTCAGGTGTTCCAAGCGTCACGACGTTGCCAACATCATCACCTACGATGCTCTCTCCAGTACATCTCTAGGTGATTATCCGATCGAAAGGCCGTTCGCAGACATGATCTGGACACACAGCAAATCCATTCGATTCGCTACTTTTCGGCCAGGGTCCATCACCATACGGGAAGTCGGATTCGTCTCGGCGGGACACCCAGCCACGGAGGGCGAGTCTCTGCCCACTCCGAACAATTTTGATCCCTCGAATAAATTCCTCTTCCTTCCCACCATCTCCCGGCTTGCTTTTGTCTCCGAAAATGCTATCTTCGTGTGGGACACCCAACATTCAAAACTCCTCCCGAGTCCTATGGGCATCGAGCAGCCCACTGAGATGACCTCCTCCTCTGATGGACGCTTCTTTGCATGTGCAACTCATGGTCCAGAAATTTACCTCTGGAAGGATTCCCCCGCCGGCTATACCTTTTATCAAAAAATCACATCCAGCATCAGAGGTCGCCACCCACTTCTCTCCCCGGATGGACGATTGATCCTTGCGTTCGGTAGTGTGGCTGTTCAGTTATGGCGTACAACGGATCCAACCACCCCCCTCCGCAGTGTCCCAGCTCAGGATATCCAGAACACCGAACCTTTCGTTCTCGGGTTTTCACCGGACGAATCATTGGTAGCGGCTGCACGACTGGACAAAAACACAGCCACAGTTCTTGACCTTAGGTCCGGTGCTCTACGGTTTACAATCAATGCGGGTATAGGAATTCGTGGTCTGGGGGTAGCTGGGAACACTGTTGTCGTCGTTGGTGATGGGAAGGTCATCACTTGGAACTTGCCTCAATGGGACCATGCTCTCGATGTCACAATAAACATTAATGATAGTATTCGGACGACAACCCTCAGTCAATCGTCACGGTCCACCTCATTACCCTCCACCTCAATCTCCTCAGATCTCGACCGTATCGCCGTTGCAGAATATACAGGTCTGAGTATCTACGACCTGACCACTGGGAAATATCTCGCGGGCACCCCAGTACCAGTGCACATGCCGTGGTTCACTCCAGACGGGCGCGAAGTCTGGTCTCGTAATTCCCTCGGCAGGCTAGTAGGATGGGAGATTGTAGAGGATAGTGAATCCAACTCCCTCAAGATGGAGTCTCTGAGACCAACTTGGTATCCACAGAGCGGGTGTCCCTGGACACCTCCGCGTGGCCACACTATTACGGAAGATGGATGGATGTTCGATTCAAATGGGAAGCGGCTCTTATGGTTGCCTCCTCACTGGCGGTCGGAGGAAAAAAGTAGGATGTGGAGTGGGCGGTTTCTCGCATTTTTGCACCATGAACTCCTGGAACCTGTAATTCTTGAGGTGCTAGAGTGACCGGCAATCTGTGTTTCCCTTCATCTCACGACTTTCTTCTCGCCCTCCGCTATGCGCTACGTCTCGCTTGAGTCTTAGAGTGTAGCACAGTAGTAATCATGTATTAGAGACCGAGACGTTCTATATGTTGCGTAGATTAGGCTCGGTCTAGTTCCTTGCTGCCATATAATAACGAAATGCAGCAGGGGGATGTCGCTGTGGTGAATGCATCCACGAAAGACCATACCTTAGGTCACCGTTCGTGTAGGATGCAAGATTTTTAACGGCCCTCATTCACATCACTTGTAAAACATGGTACCGATTGTGAAGCCCGACGTACATAGCCATTCGTTAATTTGAGCACCCTACCTGACTGAGTCTGGGGAATAGCATTCGCAACATATACAACCTGGATAGCCTATAGAGAACTATATAAGACAAGGAAGTACGAAACATTAAGGTCTGAGACCCGAGGTCCAATCGAATGTCCGGAAAAAGCATGGTGTTACAACAACGGTTGCTTCTATCCCGGGTGGCCGGCATCTAGTGGCGGCGATCACCAAGAAAATCTCCGTGAACAGTCGGTACCACCCCATTGACCTCCAGATGTCCAACCGCCCATCGAATCCTCCACCCACCTCGTCCTTGGGGTTAGGAGACCTGCATGTGATTGTTCACTCCAGGCGCTACGAGGTCCGTAACATCGTACGTCAAATATGAAGTGGATCCGCGGATCCGGCGTTCACGGAGACAACGGGGTCTGAGTTGATTGAGAGGGAGATGGAAGACGGTGACAACCTCGACTGGGGATAGCGCCATGGATGGCGGTCAATGACGATGTATCATCTACATCGGAGGCCGATTCGTGGGGCCTTTCTCGCGGAAGTGCCTTCATACGAGGTCATTTGACAGAGACGCGAACGCAAGCCTCGGAACTCACCACACGGTAGGGCCGGACTCTAAGACCACTCAGCGACCGCGTTGGCGGACCAAGCCTGCCCAGTACCCCAATCTTATCCTCGTCTATCGCCACCTCCTTCTTCGCTTCCCTCAGCGCGGCGTGCAAAATCGATTCATCGGTCGGGTCGACCTTTCCGCCTGGGAAAGCCGACCATCTTGGGCGAAGGGCGATAGAAAGAACAGAAAACACGTACCCGACTTCTCTGGAATGTCTCCACACCTTCCGCTTCACTTCAAGCAGCAAGCCAGAATTGTCGTTGACGAAGTTGCAGAGCGGGGTTATGACTGCCGCGCGAGTTTCGGGAGGACTGATGGATCATTCAACGCGTTCCTTGAGGATCTCCTAGTGAATAGAGAGGTCGAGGAGTCGGTGGAGGAGGTTGAGTCGAGTATCGACAGCTCTGCCGACGGGTTTGTCATGAGTGGCGGCGGCGGTCGGCCCCGCTCGTTGACTCCTGCTCCTGCATCTCGCGGTCACCCTTGGGATTGAAACTTTGAAGCTTGAAGCCTAGAGCTTGACCTGGCCACCCCAACCGTTCTGTGGTTCAGCGTGGTTTCATCTAGTTTGTATCTCTGGGAAATGGCCCCGGGAGAGGTAGTAGATACTTGCACGTAACACGATGGGCACATTTCGGCGCGAGAGGACATCGACCGAAGTAAGTCTAAACGAGTGTCGGCTTGATCCAGGTTGGCCAACGACCAACAAGACAACCGCCCCGATGCGACCCGCCGCCGAGGCTCCCGTGCCACGACACCTCAAAAGTCCAAAAGAGTCTCCTAGATACGAACGAAATCTGCGGGTTGCCAACCCCTAACCGATAGACCCGGAACCTTCGCAAGAAGACGATTCCGTATGAATTTGTTTGTATACTAAAAATGGTTGATCGGTGTTGCCGCCACGCCAATGGATAGAAGGGTGGCCTCTGCGTTGTGGGTCCACCCCTTTGGTTTCGTCTTTGCCCCGAGAACACAGATGAATCGCCTCTTCAACAAAAAGCGCAAGAAATCACCCAGACCTCCGCAGCAACCGGGGGCCTCTACCAACACCGTTGCTGGGCCTGAATTCCGAGCAGAGACGGACATCGACCCAAAAGGTGGGCGGGGTTCCTATCAGGATCTGGAAGTAGATCGAGTTGATTTGACTACGATACTAGGCGAGAGGGACAGCAAGGGTACGCGGATCGTATCTCAGGACAAGAGTGGTGGAGGCCGAGACCTTCCCACACCGGAAGCTTCCGTATCTGGCGTTGTCGATGCTGGCATTGGACGCGGAAACGATCCCACGAGTGAGTGTTTCCTATCCCTGCCATTCGGATCGATCTTTACATCCCCGTTCTTCTCCCCACTAGACGAGGACACTGGTGACATCGGAGGGGGAGAAAGCGATCCAGCAGAGGCATTGAGAGGTACGTGTCGACGCCATTATTGCGTTGGCTTTCTTTTGACGTATACAAGCTACGAAGGGAGCTCGGAGGGGCACAGTGCTTGGGGGTGCCGCCATTCCCGTCGATGCCGCAAGAGAAGCCATAGATGGATTCGGTCCTCTCAAAGTTGTTTTAGGGGCCATTTCCGCCGTTTATGCTAATGTCGAGGTTCGCTTACAACCCTGCTTATGTTCAAAACTCTCCTCTGACCAACCAATCCGCAGGAATCCGTCGCAATCGGGAACAAGATTGAAGATCTCCTGTCACGGCTAGCCTCACTGGAGGCACGATTTGCAACACGTCCCGGTGACGTGGCAGAGCAGAGGCGCCGGAGAGAACTGTTACGGTATGCCATTTTCCCTCTTGAGACCCGGTTCTGAGTTCCCTTCAGCAAGGTCGAGGCCATCGAGGGACAGTTGCGGTTGCTATATGGGCGGCCATTGCTGCAGCGACCCGCTGAAAACGCTCAAGACGACGAAGATGTGTTCGGACATCTTGACGATCTACGAGAGGCCATCTCCGACTACCAGGTTTGTCCGTGTCATTGACGTCATTCTCGGTGCTGACAAGGGCGGAAGACGGTGCAACAAATAACGATCTATAAGCAACAATGCAAGATGATCGTGAGTGTCTCATTTCACATCAAAGCAGTTGTAATAACCTTTCGACAGAGCACAGGTCAGAACAGTTTCTATCTTCGACAACCGGTGCCTGACACGATCTTCTGACAGCCGAAGCGACTGTCCTCAACAATTTCCGCTGCGCCCAGGAGGCCGAGTACCGACATGGTGACCGAAAAGGATGTCTCAAGGGAACTCGCGGAGCCGTTCTGGATCAGATCGAACTCTGGACAAGGGACTTTGACGAGCCCCCCGTCTACTGGTTGAACGGCCTGGCCGGAACGGGAAAGAGCACCATCACCCAGACGATCGCAGAGAGGGTGTTTGCGGATGGACAGCTCGGAGCCTCATTCTTCTGCTCACGAGACTTCGATGACCGGAGCAACCTCCACTTCATATTCCCCACTCTCGCCGTCCAGCTCGCACGCAAGTATGCCGAATTCAGATCGATCTTCGTCCCATTAGCACAGTCGGATCCAGGAGTCGCCTACGAGTCCCTGTATCATCAAATGGACAAGTTGATCGTAGAACCCCTGAGGGAGTGCGCCATTTCAACAGTGATCATCGTCGACGCCTTGGACGAGTGCAAAGATGACGAACCCGCTTCTGCGATCCTGTCGGTCCTTGGGCAGTTCGTATCTGAGATCCCCAAGGTCAAGTTCTTCCTCACCGGTCGTCCGGAGTCACGCATTCAGGAAGGTTTTCGTCTTCCGCTGCTAGCAAAAGCGACAGACGTCCTTATCCTCCACGAAGTCAAAGCGGGTCTCGTCCACAACGACATTCGGCGGTTCCTCAAACATAGTTTCCTGGAAATCGCGAACTGCCGGAATGGACTGGATGGTTGGCCGACGGAAGAGCAGCTGGACCTCCTTTGTGAGCGGGCAGGGGGGTTGTTCATCTATGCCGCGGCAACCGCCAAGTTCATCGACAACCGGAATGATAACCCCAGGGAGCGGCTGGACTTCCTTCTCCGATCACCCGAGAACAGCGCTTACGAAGGGAAAGCCAAGCTGAAGACGAACACGACTCTCGATTCGCTCTACGTGACGATTCTTCAGGGTGCCTTCGGTGACGATGACCCGCGGACCGACCCCAGGGTCCGTTCTGTCCTCGGCGCCGTGATCCTTGCCACAAATCCCCTTTCTCCATCTACCATCGCCGCGTTCCTGGGCTTTGATACAGAAGACGTCTTCCACCTCCTTTCATCATTTCACTCGCTCCTTGTCCTTCAGCAGGACGCCAACCACCCCGTTCGGCCCTTCCATAAATCATTCCCCGACTTTCTCGTCGATCCGGTCCGGTGTATTAACCCGAGATTTCGTATCTCTCGTCCCGACCACCATTCGGAACTTGTAATTGGCTGCCTGGAGCTAATGAACGGAAGGTTGAAGAAGAATATGTTCGGATTCCCAGATGGCTCCACGAACGATGAGGTTGATGACTTGCGGAAGAGGGCTAAGGGAAACATCGACCACGGTTTACGATATGCGTGCGAGTCGTGGCATAAGCACCTCGTCGATGCGAGTACAGCGCCCACCCACATGGTCAAAATCACTTCTGTCCTACACCAATTCCTGGAGCAAAAGTTCATATTCTGGGTGGAGGTACTTAGCATCCTTGGCACCATAAGGAATGCGGTTGACGCATTAGAGGTGGCCAGAAAGTGGCTGGAGGTGTGTCGAGATTGTATGCTTGACGAATTCCCTGAATTTGCTCATACTGGATCCAGGAATCATCGACTCTTGACCTCGTAAACGACTGCTTTCGGTTTGTCACCAGCTTTTTCGAGGTCATCAGCGCGTCCGCTGCACACATCTATCACTCGGCCCTTCCCCTATCCCCCCGGACGTCGATCGTGCGGAGACTGTACGAGCCACATGCTGATCCCTTGATGAGGATTGTGCAAGGGGTCCCGATGTCGTGGAATCCGGCTATCACGACCGTGAAATGTTCTGATGCTATCGAGCGCATCGTATGGTCACTGTGCAGTAGGTTCATCGCGATCGCCTGCTACAAAGAGACACAAATATTGGATGCAACAACTCTCGAAAGAGTCAAATCCCTCGCAGCGCAGGGGGATCGCAGTCAATCGCTCACTTTCTCTGCTGAAAGTTGCTTGTTAACACGACTCAACGGCGAACCGGAAGAATTTATCAGTTGGGACCTCCAGACAGGCGTTCCGGCCAGTGTCATCTCCTCAGACAAGGAGGAAAGGGGGCGGCACTACCCGGGGGATCACCAAGAGCGGAAGGAATTTACCCAAAAGACACTCTCGATGACTTATTCTGGATGTGGAATGATGTTTGGAGTCTTGTTTAAGCATCACAATGTTGCTGTCATCGTTACCTACAATGTTCTCTCCAGCACGTCTACGGGTTATTATCCAGTCGAAAGGCCGGTCGTAAACATAATCTGGACACACGACAAATCCATTCGATTCGCAACTTATGGGCGAGGGTCCATCACGATATGGGAAGTCGGATTCGTCTTGGAACACCCGGCCACGGAGGTCGAGTCCCTGCCCACCCCGAACAATTTTGATCCCTCAAGTCGATTCCTCTTCTTACCCGCATGCTCCCGGCTCGCCTTCATCCTCAATGATAGCGTCTTCGTGTGGGACGCTCGACATTCAAAACTCCTCCTGAGTTCTGCAGACATCAGGCGGCCGAAGGACTATAGTATGACCTTCTCCTCCGATGGGCGCTTCTTTGCGTGTGGAACTCACAGCCAAGAAATTTACCTCTGGAAGGACTCCCCCACTGGATATACCTTTCATCAGAGGCTCGTGTCCAGCAGCCTTTCCCGTTCTCCCCCTCCACTTCTCTCCCCAGATGGACGATCGATTATCGCATTTGGTCATTATGACCTTCAGTTATGGCGTACAACAGATCCAACCCCCTCCCTCTTTGGTGTCCCAGCTCGGGATCTTCAGAGCATCCAACATTTCGTTTTTGGATTTTCACCGGATGAATTGCTGGCAGCGGCTGCGCGGTTGAACGACAACACAGTCACAGTTCTCGACCTCAGGTCTGGTGTCCCACGGTTGATGATTGATTCGGGTGTGAAGATTCACGGTTTGAGGGTGGGTGGGAGCACTGTTGTTGTTGTGGGTGAGGGGAAGATCGTCACCTGGAACTTGCCTCAAAGAGATCATGCTCTCAATGCCACCGCAAACATTAACGATAGTATCCGGACAACAATCTTCGGTCATTCATCACTGTCCTTCAGCTCGCCATTTTCCGCCTCAATATCTCCAGATTTCAACTACACTGCAATCGCAGGGTTTGGGGTGAGCGGCCCATACTTCCATATCTACGACATGACCACTGGGAAGCATCTCGCAGTAATCGACACACACGGGAGTGAGGTGCGGTTCAGTCCGGACGGGCGCAGTCTCTGGTCTCACTCCTTCGGCACAACGCAGGGGTGGGCGATCATAAAGGATAGCAAATCCAACTTCCTGAAGATGGAGTGTCTAGGACAAGCTAGGTGTCCACCAGGAGAATGTCCCTGGGCGCCCCCCTGTAATTACGAAATTACGGACGACGGATGGGTATTCAACCCCAATAGGAAGCGGCTCCTATGGCTGCCTCCTCACTGGCGGTCGTTTGAAATTGACAGGATGTGGAGTGGGCGGTTTCTCGCACTTCTGCACGGTCAACTCCCAGAGCCCGTAATCCTGGAGGTACTAGAGTGACCGGCAGTCTGTGTCTCCTTTCCTCTCGCGACTTTCTTTTCATCCTCCGCTATGTGCTACGTCTCATTCGAGTTTTAGGCAATAGAATAGTAGAAAATGTGTGTTCTTCACGATCTTACTGGGTATTTATCCCTCAGGTCATGTATGAGAGATTGGGCTGCTCTGTATGTTGTGTAGGTTCGATCTGATTCATGGTTACCGTTTAATAACGAAATGCGGCAGGGGGATGTCGCCGCAGCGAAGGCGTTCCACGAAGGATCATACCTGGAGTCAGAGTTCACGTGGGATGTATGATTGTTGACGACCGTCATTCACATTACTTGTCAAACACGGTACCAATTGTGAAGTTTGACGCACACGCGCGGCATTCTTTTGAGTATTCTGTTCGTCCGACTCTGGGAAATAGTGTTCGCAACATAAGAATTACACAAGACGCGCGCCGGCACCTGCCTCCAACATTGTTGTCATCTGACAAGAAACAGCCCTGATGGGTGTCCCTGGTCAACAAAGTCACCATTGAGATCTTGAGAGTTGAAGTCACTTCCTGGTCGTTTGAATCGAGCCCCGGGAGAAAGAAAGAACGACGCAATAGCTCGACGCGTTGTAGGGACGGCGTGTCTGGTCATCAGGTCAGAATCCGTGTTAAAACCGGTTGTAATGCATGTCAGGGCACGGCAGTTGCTAATGGTCATTTGGAGACTTGGAGATTTTCTCGCGGAATCCTCTGAGGAATGATCGTATTGTGTGCGACCCGCTGGGCCGGTCGGCCAGGTTCAACCCAAGAGCCAACCCCGGAGTCTCAAGGAGGCGTTTCTGGGTGGCCGACTGATAGTGAAGGAACGCAAGTCTCCGTCGGGGGGACCACCACCCTCGATATACACTCAAGGAACACCCGGGTGAAATATATCTTGCTTTTCTAATCCGACCTCGAGCTTCCGAAGGTTGGCCGGCATCTTTACACGTGAGCAAAGCGCTTTGGACGGCTGCTATTGCACAGTCGATTTGGGCCAAATGGTGTCCATTTGAATGACGCTCCTTTTTCCAGTGGACGGCGGAAACAGACGCGATCAAACGAAGGCCGTCAAAGTTGAAACGTTGACCTGTGATCGCGGCCATGGGGATGACGTCTCAGATCTCAGCACTCAGCATTCAGGCAGCGATGTACCCCAAACCCCGCGAATGCTCACCATGACCAGGGATCTCAACGCCCAGATCGGACTGTGGAACTTCGAGTCCGTCGGCCTGGCTCCCTGCCCGGCACCCACGATCCGATGGGCAGAGGTCTTTTGTGCTGCCTTCTGATACGTGCGGTGGCACTGCGTACACCCCCATAGAAATTTAAATGGCCATTCTTGCCACGATCGCACCAGGAGCTCAAGTGAGTGATATGAAATCCCTACCTTATCCCGGTTCGCATGGGATGTTGATGAATTGTATCATCTGATATCCCCGTGTCTGTTTTCCATGAGTATACATAAAGTGGATTGCCCTGTGTTTGGGTTGAGGGCTGCCACCATGGGCCTCTACACGAAGTCTCTAGTATTTCTCGCTGTCGCCGTCGCGCGAGCCTTCGGAGCGATCTACGATCAGGTCTATCAGCTCCCAACCCATACCTACGATTATGTCATCGTCGGAGGCGCGTCGCACCACAGTCTACGCCATGAACTGAAGAGAGGAGCTCAGTAGCGATGATTCCTAGGTGGTACCGCCGGCAATGTGGTTGCAAATCGTTTGACCGAAAACCGCAACGTCCAAGTGCTCGTCCTCGAGGCCGGAGCAAGGTGAGCTCCATCGGTTTTCACTCCACCAACGACGACCACGCTCACTGAACCGTAGCAACGAAGGCGTCATTGCGTCCATCATCCCGCTTCTGGGTCCCTCTTTGGTACCGTCCGTGAGTTTGATTGGTCACAGCCGCGTTTCTTCAGTTCGCTTACCGGAGAAACAGCCATACGACTGGAACTGCACTACATCTCCCCAACCTGGCCTCAATGGCCGCAGCGTCCTGTACCCCCGCGGGAAGATTTTGGGTGGGTCGAGCTCCACCAGTAAGTCGCTCTGCCCGTATCGTGGTTACATCATGCTCACCTTCTGGACTCGCTCAGACTACATGGTATACAATACCGGTTCCAAAGACGACTGGGATCACATCGGTAGAATCACCGAAGACCCCGCCTGGACCTGGGACGCAATGGCACACTACCGCGGCCTGAACCAGAGATACGTCCCGCCGAACGATCACCACGACGATGTAAGTCAGAAGCAGACAATTTCTTTCATCCATTCCTCCATCCTTATCACTCTTCCCAGACGAACCAGTACATCCCATCGGCACACAGCCGTGACGGGATGGTATCCATCAGTCTTCCTGGGTACACATGGCCTATCAACTCGAGAATTGCCGCAGCCACCACCGAACCATCATTTGTATCCGACTTTGCCTTCCAACGAGATATGAATACCGGAAATCCTGTACGCTTTCTAACGGTCGTTATGTTATCCGGGCAGTTTTTTAATTGGCCATCGTTACGGGAAACAGATCGGCTACGGTTGGGTGCAGGGTACCATTGGCAACGGCAAGCGCAGCAGTTCTGCCACCACCTACGTTGGACCGAATTACATCGATCGCCCAAACCTGCACATCCTGGTTAACGCTCAAGCTACGAAGCTCCTCGAGGCGACCGGCCTTCGTACCGCGACTCCTTGCTTCAATGTGGTTGAGTTTGGAACCGGGCCATCTAGTAAGTCGACGAGCCCACAATCGCTCATCTTCTCGTTTACAGTGTACCAGGTCAGAGGTGGGAGGTGACCGCCCGTAAGGAGGTCATTCTCAGTGCGGGAGTGTTCGGCACTCCACAGCTTCTTATGCTCTCCGGAATTGGAGATCCGATTGAACTCAAGAGTTTGGGCATCGCTACTCGTGTCGACCTCCCTTCAGTCGGCAAGAACATGAGTGACCACACATCCCTCATAAATGCTTGGCAGATCAATACCAACGAGACCTTCGAGACATACCTCGCTCCTGACGTTCTCCCTCAGAGCATTCAAGAATGGAATCGGACTCACCGTGGACCGCTCTCGTGGACAGTCACTAACCAGATGGCTTGGATGAGGCTTCCACGAAACGACACGATCATCCAGACTCACGGAGATCCCTCCCCCGGTCCAACTTCGGCGCATTACCAACTCTTCTGGGTGAACGGGTGGATAGTCCCCGGGGTCCCTAAACCAGAAGGAAGCTGGATGTCGTTCCTTACCAATCTCATTTCCCCAACCTCCCGTGAGTGTCTCTCTTTGTTCACCCCCTTGTCCAACCCCTCATTCTCTTCTCGGCCGGATAGGCGGGACATTAAAGCTAAGGAGCCTGGATCCGTTTGATCCTCCCATCATCGATCCTAATTATCTGGCCACCGAATTTGACATCAAGACTATTATCGCCGCCCTCAAAGCTGCTAAGCGATTCCTCACTGCTGAGGCTTGGAAAGGGTTTATTGGCGTCCCGTGGGCGGATCTGGCTTCTGCGAATACAGACGAGGAGTTGGTTCAGTATGTCAGGAACAACGCTTTGACGTACGTTGAGATTCTGGGTCATTTCGCTCTTGGATCTCCTGACACTAGTGGTTGGGTGTAGCGGAGTGCACGCCGTTGGAACGGCAGCGATATCCCGGCGTGGGGATCCGTGGGGAGTTGTGGACCCTGACTTGAGGGTCAAAGGGGCGAACGGGCTTCGGGTGGTCGACGCGAGTGCCTTACCCTACGTTCCTACCGCTCACAGTGAGTCCCTCTCTATCGCGTGGAGGCCGGTGTCTGACTGCTGCCAATAGCACAAGGGCCGGTGTATCTCCTTGCCGAGGTTGCTGCCGCGAAGATAAAGGCAGGATGGTGATGGTTTGTCGATATCCTTCAGAAGTACCTCGGAAAATTGCATACGATCTCTCGCGTTTATCATCACACCTTGTCGTCAATCTTGCTTTCCCTGTTTTTCATACGTACAGACGTATAGAAACACCTGTACCACCAAGCTGAGGTTAATATATCTTCGCGTTTTCAAGACCGCCCAGCATTTGTTTGGGTTCTCGATTTCTCAGCCCAGTCGTCAGTTCTGCACTACATTTTGCTGCTGCGACCACAAAATCTTGCATTCGAGGGTCCCATCTCAATCGTCGATTCTGAGATGCCAGACTATGTTCGTTTTCATCAAACGATGCAACTAGTATTCGTACATACGTACGCTCTATGTATTGCCTTTGTATTCCACGACCTCGTCACCTGAATGCTTTCTGAACAGCTCCCAGTGACAGGCCTGATCCTGCGGTGGACTGAAAGGGACGCAACAGCCGTGAGCTGGGAATAACCCATTGATAAAACACGACGGATGAGCGTGGGCACTACTCACGATCGCCAAACGCGGTCCGGCTCCCATCGCTCATCATATTTGAGGCATCGAGCACTCCCATAGGTTGGAACCCGGAGAGGCGAACCGAATGCAGCAGATCATCCGTGGGCCGTGGCATTTCCCCCCTCTGATCTAGGTTTCGACTATCGTTAACTCAAGGTTGCATGGCCATGTGGGGTGTTGCGGAACAAAGCCGATATCAATGGTTTGCGGCGCCCCCTGGGATCGAGAACGCGCGAGTCGGATGCGAGCCTGGGGCACCCCACTCTCTCAAACCTCAGACCGTGATGCGTAATACAGGTACAATTGCAACTGGACAAACCAACACCGAAAAGCGAAAAGAAAAAAGCTCGGGACGACAGACTGTGATCGCAGACTACATCGGACATGCGTCGGGTCGTGTCCGTCGAGGAGTCGGGCACAGGTCTCCACTCCGGTGGACACGTCGATTACACCGCGCGAACGATTGGGTACTCTAAACACAAGGGGTGGAAGAGAGACTGGCCCGAAATATATTGAATTACGGGTTCGGTCACCCGCTGTCGAAGAGTCGTGGGTCCCAGACACAATGCGAGTAAGCAAATCCAGATCTTAATGAACGTTGCACGGAAAGATAAGATCAAACGTTGTCCGGTGAGCTGGGATGAGGCGTCGCCCGGACAGTTCGCAGGTGGCCAGCTAGACTCCGGAAAAGGGGTGGTACTTGTTACCAGAACGATTGCTTCTACCAAGCAAGATCTTCGTGAACAAACTAAGATGCCGCCCCGTTAGCCCCAGAATCTCCAACCGTCCATCGAATCCTCCACCCACCTCTTCCTGGAGTTCGAACCTGAATTCGACCGCTTGACTATAGGCGCGACGAAGTCCGCGACATCGCTTGCCCAACATGGAGTGCATCCGCGGAACTGGCGCTCGGGGGTGACGGGGGTCTGTGAGTTGATTGAGGGAGATGGAAGGTAGTGATAACCTCGAGTTTGGATAGGGATGACGCGGGTGGCGGTGTATCGTCTATGTCAGAGGCCGATTCGTCGGCCTTTTCGTACGGTAACATCTTCATACGAGGTCATTTAACAGAAACACGATCGCAAGGCCGGGCACTCACCACGTAGGGTTAGACTCTGGGAGCACACAGGGACCACGTCGACGGACCAGGCCTTCCCAGTATCTCAACCTTATCCTCGCCTATCCCCAACTCCTCTTTTGCTTCCCTCAGCGCGGCATACAAAATCGGTTCACCGGCCGACCATTCCGCCTGGGAAACCTGACCATCTTGGGTGAAGGGCGATAAGGGAGCAAAAAAACACGCACCTGACTTCCCTGGAATATGTGCAGACCTTCCCCCTCACTTCGAGCAGCAAGCCTGGATTGTCGTCGAGGTTGTAGAGTGGGATAGTGACTGCCGCATGAGTTTCGGCGATGGAACAGTTCGTGATGTATGCTGCCGGTGACGCGTTCTTGATTGTCATTAGGAATCTTCTAGTGAGTGGAGAGACGATGGAGACGATGGAGACATTCTGGTTGGGTATCGACAGTCGAGACATTTTCGAGAGGGGTGTCCTCTGCCGACGGGTTTGTCATGAGTGCTGGCGGTGATCGACTCCGGTTCCTTGACCGTTTTCTCCCGCTCCTGCATAGTCACCTTTGAGCTTGACCTGGCCATCCCGACCGTTCCGTGGTTCGGCATATTTTCGCCGGGGTTTATTCTTGTATCCCTAGGAAATGGCCCCGGGGGATAGTAGATACTTGCACGTAACACTACTCGTCATTGCTCCAAGCACGATAAGCACATTACCGCGCAAGAGGACGTCGACCGAAGTAGGCTTAAATGAATGTCGGCTTGATCCAGCAACAAGACAACCGCCCCGATGCGACCCGCCGCCGAGGCTCCTGTCCCACGACACAAAAGCCCGTAAGAGGTTCCTAGATACATTCGCTGAACGAAATCTGCGGGGTGACAACCCCTAATCGATAGTCCCGGAACCTTCGCACGGAGATCATTTGACGATTCCGTATGAGCTGTTTTATACACTAAATAATGGCTGATGGGCGCTATCGCCACGCCGATGGACAGAAGGGTGGCGTCTGGCGTTGTGGGTCCCCACCCCTTTGGTCTCCTCTTTGCCCAAAGAACAGAGATGGATCGCTTCTTCAACAAAAAGCGCAAGAAATCACCCGGAAAACCCCAGCAACTGGGGGTATCTAGCAACACCGTCACTGGGCCTGGATTCCGAGCGGAGGCGGACATCGACCCAGAAGGTGGGCGGAGTTCTTCGAGGTCTAGTAGATTGAGTCGGTTTGATCACGATACTAGGCGGGAGGGACAGCAGGGGTCCACGGGTCGCATCTCAGGACGAAGCTGGTGGGAGTCAAGAGCTTCCCGCAGCGGAAGCTTCAACATCTGGTATTGTCGATGCTGGCACCGGACACGGAAACGATCCTACGGGTGGGTGCTTCTGATCCCTGCCATTCGGACCGACCCTTATGTACATCCCTGTTGTTCTCCCCGCCAGATGGGGACACTTGTGACACCGGAGGGGGAGGAAGCGAGCCAGCAGAGGTATCGAGATGTACGTGTCGATGCCGTTGTTGTGTTGGCTTCCTTTAACGTATACAAGTTGCGAAGAGAGCTCGGAGGGACACAGTGCTCGGGGGTGCCGCCATTCCCGTCGATGCCGCGAGAGAGGCCACAGATGGATTCAGCCCTCTCAAAGCCGTTCTAGGAGCCATTTCCGCCGTCTATGCCAATTACGAAGTTCGCTTACAACTCTACTTGTGTTCAAAACCCTTCTTTGACGAACCAATCCGCAGGAATCCGCCGCAATCGGGGACAAGATTGAAGATATCCTGTCACGGCTATCCTCGCTGGAAGCACGATTTGCAACACGTCCCGGTGACGTGGCAGAGCAGAGGCGCCGGAGAGAACTGATACGGTATGCCATTTTCCCTCTTGAGATTCGGTTCTAAGTTCCTTCTAGCAAACTCGAGGACATTGAGGGACGATTGGAATTGCTATATGGGCGGCCATTGCTGCAGCGACCTGCAGACCATGTTCAAGACGATGAAGATGTGTTCAGATTTCTCGAAGATCTACGAGAGGCCATCTCCGACTACCAGGTCTGTTCATATACTTAACACCGCTCTCAACGCTGATAAGGATGGCAGGCGGTGGAACAGATGGCGATCCATGAACAAGGACGCAAGATGATTGTGAGTGATCCGTTTCTCATCAGAGCAATTGAAATAACCTTTCAACAGAATACAGGTCAGAACATCCCCACCTTCGACAACCGACCCTTGATGCGATCTTCTGACAGCCGAAGCGACTGTCCTCAACAATTTCCGCTGTGCCCAGGAGGCCGAATACCGACATGGCGGCCGAAAAGGTTGTCTCAAGGGAACTCGTGGAGCTGTTTTGGATCAGATTGAGCTCTGGACAAGGGACTCCGACAAACCCCCCGTCTACTGGTTGAATGGCCTGGCCGGAACGGGGAAGAGCACCATCGCCCAGACCATCGCAGAGAGGGTGTTCGCGGGTGGACAGCTCGGAGCCTCATTCTTCTGCTCGCGAGACTTCGAGGACCGCAGCAACCTCCATTTCATATTCCCCACTCTCGCCGTCCAGCTCGCACGCAAGTATCCCGACTTCAGATCAATCCTCGTCCCACTAGCACAGTCGGATCCAGGAGTTGCCTACGAGTCCTTGTACCACCAGATGGACAAGTTGATCGTACGACCTCTGAGGGAGTGCGGCATTTCGACGGTGATCATCGTTGACGCCCTGGACGAGTGCAAAGATTACGAACCCGCTTCTGCGATCCTGTCGGTCCTTGGGCAGTTCGTATCTGAGATCCCCAAGGTCAAGTTCTTCCTCACCGGTCGTCCAGAGCCACGAATTCGGGATGGCTTCCGTCTTCCACTGTTGGCAAAAGCGACAGACATCCTTATCCTCCACGAAATTGAAGCGGGGCTCGTCAACAACGATATTCGGCTGTTCCTCAAACATAGTTTCCTGGAAATCGCGGACCGTCGGAGTGGATTGGATGGATGGCCGACGGAAGAGCAATTGAACCTCCTTTGCGAGCGGGCAGGGGGGTTGTTCATCTATGCCACGGCAACTGTCAAGTTCATCGACAACCGGAACGACAATCCCAGGAAGCGATTGGACTTCCTTCTTCAGTCACCTGAGAACAGCGCTCACGAAGGGAAGGTCAAGCTGAAAACGAACACGACGCTCGATTCGCTCTACATCTCAATTCTTCAGGAGGCCTTCGGTGATGATGACCCGCGGACCGACCCCATAATTCGTTCTGTCCTTGGTGCTGTGATCCTTGCTACAAATCCCCTTCCTCCATCCACCATCGCTGCGTTCCTGGGCTTCGACACAGAGGATGTTATCCCCCTTCTTTCGTCACTTCACTCCCTTCTTTTTCTTCACCAGGACGCCAACCACCCCATTCGGCCCTTCCATAAATCCTTCTCCGACTTTCTCATCGATCCGACCCGGTGCATCAACCCGAGGTTTCACGTCTCTCCCCCCGATCACCACTCGGAACTGGTAATAGGCTGCCTAGAGCTAATGAACGGAACGTTGAAGAAGAATATGTTTGGGTTCCCAGATGGCTCCACGAACGATGAGGCTGGTGACTTGCGGAAGAGGGCCGAGGGAAACATTGACCGCGGTTTGCGATATGCATGCGAGCTGTGGCATAGGCACCTCGTCGATGCGAGCACAGCGCCCACCTACATGGTCAAAATCACTTCCATTCTACACCAGTTCCTGGAGCAAAAGTTTGTATTCTGGCTGGAGGTACTTAGCATCCTTGGCAACATGAGGAATGCGGTTGATGCATTAGAGGTGGCCAGAAAGTGGCTGGAGGTGTGTCAAGACCATATGCTTGATAAATTTCCTGAATTTGCTCATACTGGATCCAGGGATCATCAGCTCTTGACCTCGTCAACGACTGCTTTCGGTTTGTCGCCAGCTTTTTCGAGGTCATCAGCGTGTCCGCTGCACATATCTATCACTCGGCCCTTCCCATATCCCCCCGGATGTCGATGGTGCGGAGACTGTACGAGCCATATGCTGATCCCTTGACGAGGATTGTCCAAGGGGTCCCGATGTCATGGGATCCGACTATCACGGCCGTGAAATGTTCTAGGGCTATCGGGCGCACCGTATGGTCACCATGCAGCAGGTTCATCGCGATAGATTGCGGCACGGAGACGCAAATATTGGATGCAACAACTCTCGGACGAGTCAAATCCTTCGTGCGGCAGGGGTATTTCAGTCAATTGCTCACTTTTTCTGCTGAAAGTCGCTTGTTAACACGACTCAGTAACAACCCGGAAAGGCTTATCAGTTGGGACCTCCAGACAGGTGTTCGGGCCAGCGTTATCTCCTCAGATGAGATGAAAAGGGAGCGGTACTACCCGGGGGTTCACCAAAAGTGGGAGGACCTTCCCAACGAGGCATTCTCGATGACTTATTCTGGATGTGGAACGATGTTTGGAGTCTTGTTCAAGCGTCGCACCTTTGCTGTCATCATTACCTACAATGTTCTCTCCAGCGCATCTACGGGTCGTTATCAAGTCGAAGGGCCGGTCGCAAACATAATCTGGACACACGACAAATCCATTCGATTCGCAACTTTTAGGCCAGGGTCCATCACGATATGGGAAGTCGGATTCACCTTGGAACACCCAGCCACGGAGGTCGAGTCCCTGCCCACCCCGAACAATTTTGATCCCTCAAGACGATACCTCTTCCTTCCCACATGCTCCCGGCTCGCCTTCATTCTCAACAATAGTGCCTTCGTGTGGGACGTCCGACATTCGAAACTCCTCCTGAGTTCTGTAGACATCAAGTGGCTCGAGGACAATAAGATGACCTTCTCCTCCGATGGGCGCTTCTTTGCATGTGGGGCTCGTGGCCCAGAAATCTACCTCTGGAAGGACTCTCCCACTGGTTATACCTTTCATCAGAGGCTCATGTCCAGCATCCATTCTCCCTATCCACTTCTCTCCCCAGATGGACGATCAATTATTGTGTTCCTCACTCAGGACCTTCAGCTATGGCATACAACAGATCCGCCCTCCCCCCTCTTCAGCGTCCCAGCTCAGGATGTTCAGAGCACCGAACCTTTCGCTCTCGGACTTTCACCAGATGAATCACTGGCAGTGGCTGCACGGTTCAAGGACAACACAGCCACAGTTCTCGACCTCAGATCTGGTGTCCCATGGTTGACGATTGATGCAGGTGTGAAGATTTATGGTCTGAGGGTGGTTGGGAGCACTGTTGCTGTCGTTGGTGAGGGTAAGATCATCACTTGGAACTTGCCTCAGAGGGATCGTGGTCCCAATGCCACCATGAACATTAATGATAGTATTCGGACAACAATCTTTGATCACCCGCCGTTCGAGTCCCACCAGCCATTCGAGTCCAGACTGCCATCTTCTACCTCAATATCTCCAGATCTCAACCACACCGCCATTGCAGGACCATTTTTTGGGGGGAGGGCCGTGTACTTGGATATCTACAACATGACCACTGGAAGGCATCTCACAAAAATCAACACACCCTGTACAGAGGTGTGGTTCAGTCCAGATGGGTGTAAACTCTGGTCTCACTACACTGGCACAACAAAGGGGTGGGCAATCATAAAGGATAGCGAACCCAACTTCCTCAAGATGGAGTATCTGGGAGAAACTAGCTGTCCATCAGGAGGATATCCCTGGGCGTCCCCCCATTATTACAACATTACGGACGACGGATGGGTATTGAACTCCAATTGGGAGCGGCTCTTATGGTTGCCCCCCCACTGGCGGTCGAAGGAAATGGATAGGATGTGGAGTGGGCGGTTTCTCGCACTTCTACATGGTCAACTGCCAGAGCCCACAATTCTGGAGTATTAGAGTGACCGGCAATCTGTGTTTCTCTTCTTCTCATGACTCTCTTTTCGTCCTCCGCTATGCGCTACGTCTCATTTCAGTTTCGGACGATAGCATGGTAGCAATTGTGTATTCTTCACGATCCCGCTTTGGATTTATTCTTCAGCTCATGCGTTAGAGACCGAGATGCTCTATATTTTGTGTAGCTGGTTACCATTTAATAAAGAAATGCGGCAGCGGGACGTCACCACGACGAAGGTGTTCCACAAGGACCATACCTGGAGTCAGAGTTCACGTGGAATGTATGATTGTTGACGACCGCCATTCGCGTTACTTGTCAAACATGGTGCCAATTACGAATGTTGACGCACGCACGCGGCATTCGTTTGAGCATTCTGCTCGTCCGAGTCTGGGAAATAGCGTTCGTAATATAAGAATCACACAAGACGCGCTCACGCACCGGCCGCCAACATTGTTGTCATCACCATCATTGTGGACGATAGCGGATGCTTCTTTCTGGTCGGTGCTCGTGACTTTGCCGCGACGTGTATGTGGGTGCTCTACGGAAGACGATGCATGCTGAATGGATGGAGGTGCAGGTGCCATTCAAACGACGTGGATCAGCGTTGTGAAGATCTGGACGGAGAGAGTGCTAGAGAGTGGCTGTGAGAGTCACTGGATATGGCGGCCGGCGAAACGCGGCAGCACGAGTGGATGGGGAATCGCCCAAGATTGACTCATGTTCATCTTGCGAACGAGCAGTAAGAGCGGATGCCGTGTCACTAGATGTCCGCCGATGGAGGAAAATGCGGCGATTCGCAGCCCGGAAAATCCTGCTGAGAAACAACCTGGAGATGGGCGTCCCCGGTCAACAAAGTCACTGTTGAGAGCAGACGTCACTTCCTGGATAGTCGCATCAAACCCCGAGAGAAATAAAGAAGACCGACGCAATAGCTCGGCATGTCGTAGGGATGTCATATCTGGTTACCTGCACGGCAGTTGCTAACGGTCAGTTGGAGACTCGGGGATTTTCTCGCGGAACCCTTGGGATGATCATATCGTGTGCAACCCGCTAGGCCAGTGAGCCGGGTTCAGCCCAAGAGTCAACCTGGGAGTCTCGAGGATGATTTTCTGGACGGCCGACCGACGGTGAAGGAACGCGAGTCTCCGTTGGAGGAACCACCGCCCTGAAAATACACCCAAGGAGCATCCGAGTGGAGTACATTTTACTTTTCTAATCCGACCTCGAGTGGTCCACGCTTCTGAGGGTTGGCCGGCGTCTTTGCGTGTGGGCGAGGCACTTTGAACGGCTGCTATCGCACAGTAGAAATGGGCCAAATGCCATCCGTTTGAATGAAGCTCCCTCAGTTTCCAGTGGACTGCGGAAACAAACGCGGCCAACAAAAGCCGCCGACCCGCGATCGCGGCCATGAAGATGGTGTCTGCTCGGACAGCGGTGCACTCCAAATGCTTACCGTGACCAGGGATCTCGTCCATCGGCCATGCTCCCTACCCGGCATCCACGATCCGGTGCGCTGCCTTCTGATGCGTGAGGTGGCACTGCGTACACCCCTGAAGAAATTGAATGGCCGTTCGCACCAGAAGCTCAAAGGAGTGATATCAAATTCCTACCCTGGAATGTTGATTGAATTGCATCAACGATATCCCCATGTCCGTCTTCCGCGAGTATAAAGTGGATTCGGGTTTGGGTTGAGGATTGCCACGATGGGCCTCCACACCAAGTCTCTGGTGTTTCTCGCCGTCGCCGTCGCGCAGACCTTCGGAGCGATCTACGATCAGGTCTCTCAGCTCCCAACCCATACCTACGATTATGTCATCGTCGGAGGCACGTTGCACGACACTGCGCCATGAACTGAAGAGAGGAACTCAGCAGCGATGATTCCTAGGTGGTACCGCCGGCAATGTGGTTGCAAATGGTTTGACCGAAAACAGCAACGTCCAAGTCCTCGTCCTCGAGGCCGGAGGAAGGTGGGCTCCATCAGTTTTCACTCCACCAACGACGACCACGCTCACTGAACCATAGCAATGAAGGCGTCATTGCGTCCACCATATCACTTCTGGGTCCCTCTTTGGCACCGTCCGTGAGTTCGATCGGTCACAGCCGCGTTTCTCCGGTTCGCTTACCGGAGAAACAGCCATACGACTGGAATTACACTACAGCTCCGCAGCCTGGCCTCAATGGCCGTAGCGTTCTGTACCCCCGCGGGAAGATTTTGGGTGGGTCGAGCTCCACCAGTAAGTTGCTCTGCCCGTACCGTGGTTACATCACGCTTACCTTCCTGGACTCGCTCAGACTACATGGTATACAATACCGGTTCCAAAGATGACTGGGATCACATCAGTAGAATCACCGAAGACCCCGCCTGGACCTGGGACGCAATGGCACCCTATCGCGATCTGAACCAGAGATACGTCCCGCCGAACGATCACCACGACGATGTCAGTCAGAAGCAGGAATTTTCTCTTCTCCACTCTTATCACTCTTCCCAGACGAACCAGTACCTCCCATCAGCACACAGTCGTGACGGGATGGTATCCATCAGTCTTCCTGGGTACACATGGCCTATCGACTCAAGAATTGCTGCAGCCACCACCGAACCGTCCTTTGCATCCGACTTTCCCTTCCAACGCGACATGAATACCGGAAATCCTGTACGCTTTCTAACTGTCATCATGCTATCCGGGCAGTTTTTTAATTGGGGAACAGATCGGCTTCGGTTGGGTACAGGGAACCATCGGCAACGGCCGGCGCAGTAGTTCTGCCACCACCTACGTTGGACCGAATTATGTCAATCGCCAAAACCTGCACATCCTGGTTAACGCTCACGCTACGAAGCTCCTCGAGGCGACCGGCCTTCGTACCGCGACTCCTTGCTTCAATGTGGTTGAGTTTGGAATTGGACCATCTAGTAAGCTGACGAACCCACAATGATGCATCCTCTCGTTTACGGTGTACCAGGTCAGAGGTGGGAAGTGACCGCCCGTAAGGAGGTCATTCTAAGTGCGGGGGTGTTCGGCACTCCACAGCTTCTTATGCTCTCCGGAATTGGAGATCCAACAGAACTCAAGAGTTTGGGCATCGCCACCCGTGTCTACCTTCCTTCAGTCGGCAAGAACATGAGTGACCACACGTTTCTCATAAATGCGTGGCAGATCAATACCAACGAGACCTTCGAGACCTACCTTGCTCCCGACGCTCTCCCTCAGAGCATTCAAGAATGGAATCGGACTCACCAGGGACCACTCTCGTGGACGGTCACTAACCAGATGGCTTGGATGAGGCTTTCCCGGAATGACACGATCATCCAGACTCACGGAGATCCTTCCCCCGGCCCAACTTCAGCGCATTACCAACTCATCTGGGCGAACGGGTGGATAATCGCCGGGGTCTCCAAACCAGAAGGAAGCTGGATGTCATTCGGCACTAATCTTATTTCTCCGACCTCCCGTAAGTGTCTCTTTCTGTTCGCCCCCTTGTCCAACCTCATTATATTTCCGGCCGGATAGGCGGGACATTAAAGCTAAGGAGCCTGGATCCATTTGATCCTCCCATCATCGATCCTAATTATCTGGCTACCGAGTCTGACATCAAGACTATTATCGTCGCCCTCAAAGCTGCTAAGCGATTCCTCACTGCTGAGGCTTGGAAAGGGTTTATTGGCGTTCCGTGGGCAGATCTGGCTTCCGCAAACACAGACGAGGAGTTGGTTCGGTATGTCAGGAACCACGCTTCCACGTACGTTGAGATTCTGGATCATTTCGCTCTTGGATCTCCTGACGCTAGTGGTTGGGTGTAGCGGAATACACGCCGTTGGAACGGCAGGGATATCTCGGCGTGGGGATCCGTGGGGAGTTGTGGACCCTGACTTGAGGGTCAAAGGGGCGAATGGGCTTCGGGTCGTTGATGCGAGTGCCCTGCCCTACGTTCCTACCGCCCACAGTGAGTCCC
>Ga0307517_10002540_pt1 | contig 29078 bp, 16 predicted proteins | sample 23_EM_MG_FD_194515 | JGI IMG/M metagenome (GOLD analysis project Ga0307517, IMG submission 194515) | Populus trichocarpa ectomycorrhiza microbial communities from riparian zone in the Pacific Northwest, United States - 23_EM | ecosystem: Host-associated > Plants > Roots > Unclassified | place... | reverse complement strand
AGTCAATAAACATTCTACCTATTTAAATTCATCAAAAACTTTTCAATAACTTCCTAAAATCTTACTTCATTTCAATTTTTTTAAAATCTCTAGGCCTACGTCGGTCCATAAAAACTAAGAGACACATTGACCTAGTTGTTAATACCCAAGTTTGATAAAACAATCATGACTCTAACTTGATAAAAACTCGTCAATGTTGTTTTTCATTATTTGTTTGAAAATAAATATTTAGACACACATACATACGCAAAACTTTCAACGTCGAGGCTAAACCATTATGTTTCAAATAAACCTGTTGCAACCTATCATCCCAACCCCATCGTGGAGTATTGGTTCTAACTTTATTCCACCTAAAACTATAAAGCCCCGACGACCTCATACCCCTAGGGTTGTAACATAAAGGTATGGGCCCTAACACTTTAAATATTCATCATAATCAATGACAAAAAATTAATAATGCATTACAAATAATAATAAAAATCATTTAGGGTTCAAGAACGATCTTCAAAAGTTGTTGGGATCACCCGGGAGAAGTTGAAAAATGGTTAGAATAGTGACATCAATCTAGATAGTGTTGGTGTGTGGATTCACATGTCGTCACTACTGCTAGCATATTGGACCACACACTAATGCTGTTAAGGAGCATCACCTAGCAAATTGAAATAATTGTCACCATCTCTTCCTCTCTACACTAGCAATAATGCATACCACCACCTAAGAGAGGAGATTAAGTCACTTGAGGTTTTAGTCTTTTCTCTTCTCTTCGTTTCTCTTTCTCCATCACAGGTTAGGCTGTTATTTCTATTATTGAATGTTTTTTGTGGAGACTATTATGGTGAGCGAGATGGAGAAGGTGTTGTCATTGTTTGGCTTATAGAAGAAGGCTGGTTCAGGTCGACTAAAAACATGGTGATGGCTACTGAGTTGACATTGTTGTTGTCTACGTGGGGAGTTGAGTTTTTATTGGTAAGGATAATGGCTATGGTGTGAAGGATGGGCTGTCAATGGTGTTGGGGTGAGTAACGCTGTCTATAATGGTGGTTGTTGTATTAATAACTGAGAAAAATAAGAGGGGAGGGTTGTCACAATTCCCTTTTTTTTACTCTTTTTCATCTTTTTCTTTCTCTCTTTTTCCCTACACAAAAATTTCTCTTTTTTTTCTACTCGATTTTTTTTTCTTTTTTTCCCTCTATTATCCACCCCTTTTTTATACTACCTAATATTTTTTTTTATTCTTATCCTATATTCTCTTTTTTTACTCTTTATTCTCTCTTCTCCTATCTCAGTCTCTAACCTTCCACATCTTTCTCTCTCTCTCTCTCTCTCTCTTTATCTTTAAATTGCTTGGGGAAGGGGTTAGAAATGTTCATATTAGTCCTTTACGTCATCCTTAATTATTACTATGCTCACTAAGCTTTTTGTTTCTTTTCTTGTCATTACTTTTTTACTTTGTTTTCAAAACTTAATTTTTGAAAACTCATTAAAATAAAAATGATAAATGAAAAGGTTGTCGAAAATCATGAAATGGCAGAGAATTTGGCCATATTGCGTAAAAAATGCGCTTTTTTGGATTTTTTTTTAATATATGATCGAAACAAGAGGATCAAAATTAAGTTATGATAGCTACCATCTTTTTACAATGCTTATAGTAAAAAGTCTATAAATAATGAATTTTCTTAGGCTTGTTTAGTAAGCTTATAAAGAAAAGATGGTGTATACGAGAAAAATTTAAAAGGTGCTCAAATCGAGAGACGACCAACCTCAAGAATTGAAATTAAAAGAATCAATTGGGATTCAAATTCACACGAGTGATGCTTTGGACTTAAGTTTACAAGAGTCTTATGAGACTTAAAAACAAAGAATTTTGTAAGAGTTTTTTGAGACGTAAACACATAAAGATTTACAAGAGTTCTCAAAGACTTAAAAATAAAAAAATATCTTGTGAGAATTCTTTGAAACATCGTATAAGAAAATTACAAGAGTCCTCTAAGACTTAAAAATAAAGAAAGATTTGTGAAAGTCCCTCCAGACTCAAAAGTAAAGAAAAAGTTGTAAGAGTTCTCTGAGACTCGATTGTAGAAGAAAATGCTGAGTTTTTTAAGACTCAAAAGTAAAGAACGAGAGTCCTCTTATATATAATCACATAAAAAAAATACAAGAAACTTCTAAGAATTAAAAGTAAAGAAATATTTGCGAGAGCCTTTTGATACTCAATTGTAAGAAATCCTTTGAGGCTATGCATCACAAAAAATTTATAAGAGTCTTCTGTGACTCAAAATAAAAAAAGATTTATGAAATTCGTTTGGGATTCAATCATAAGAGCTTCATGATGGAAGGGTTCGACTCAAATCCACAAGAATTCTCTAAGACTCTAAAAGTAAAGTAAAACTTGTAAGGGTAATATGAGGTCGTGAAGATTGAGGGAAAAAGAAAAAAAAAATAGATTGAGAAAGACCAAAGGTTTCAATTGAAAAAATTATATTTCTGGAACTTCATTGAACTACGAGTAAATGTAAGCGCACAGGAAAGAAATGATTTCTCTAACCCATAGCTTTGTTTAGGAACTCTAGTTCACAATGAACAGGGACTGAGAATTGTTCTTGTCAGAATCTTATATCATGCCCATGTCTATTTTAATTTATTCAAAATCTTGGACCTTTGTTTTTTACCTTCAGACAGACTACTTTTCTCCTTTTAAAATCAAATTGCCAATACTGCTCTTCTTGGGATAAAAGAGAGCCTTACAGTCTCGACTGAAGGTAGCTAGTTCTAAATAATCTAACCATACTGACACTTTATTATGTGAGATGCCTTTTTCCTGTTTTTCCTATAGCTTCCTGTACAGAAGTTTTAATGTATCTTCCACCTTGTATTATAAGTGCTTGAATTTTATTGTTATGTCAGTATTCATCATGGAAAGAGACGTATCTGTGCCTCTTTCATATTCATGCCCGACTCATGCAGGGAAGTTTTACAGGGCCAAGGGTATTTTGGTCTGGTTCTAGCCTTCGAACTGAAGCTACTGGCTATGGGCTGGTAATGATTCTCCCTTCAAACTCTTAGTTACTGCACGTGCAACATGTTTTTAAGTTTTGTGCTTTCTAGCTGTGTGCATCCATGTGTAAACTTCTTTATTCTCTGTTTTGCCATAGTCTGTGATTGTTACCTGTGTGTGAAATTCTTTATTCTCTGGTTTACTATATATTTGTCTTCTTAATGAGTTTATTGAGCTCATTGTATTACTCTCGTTTAAGCATCTTAATATCTAACAAATTCACCATGCTTTTGCAGGTTTTCTTTGTGCAGCTTATGCTTGCTGGCATGAATAAAGAAATCAAAGGACTAAGGTTCCTCCCTTGACTCCAAAAACTTGTTGCTGTTGATGACAGTATCCCTCAAGCCAATGGCATAGTATAGGCCTATAGAAATATATTCTTACATTCTCCATAATGCACGGTGAGATGTATTGTGTTTGAGACCTGCTGCGTTTGATTCTTTCAAATATCAGAATATTTCTCACCTTTATTAGGTTTATTAGCTGCTTAATATACTACATAAAGCATTCAGTTGATGCTGAGCTTCTTTTGCAAATTTTTAGCTTTTTTTTTCTAATTTCCCATTCAGATGTGCTGTAAGTGGTTCTGGAAAGATTACAATGCTTGTTCTAGAGAAGCTTATTGGTTATGGCTCTCTTCCAATCACAGTATCAGGTACATTTAGTTGTCCGTGAATATTTTATACAATCAAATTGAGTGATGGGCTCCAGCATGTCAAATTAGTTCCCAAGTCAAAATACCTCAAAAAGAACAAGCTATGTTGATCATCACAACTCACAATATCTATATGACCTTTGAGTTTTAGTTGATAAGGAATGTAAGGTTCTTCTATTTCAACTGCATCTCTCAAAAGTGTTTCTTCCATCTTATGTAGAAGACTTGCAAGAGGAGTGATGCCTTCAAGGTTTTGCAGGTCTTTTATCTTGCATCTCGTCAACAAGCATAAAAATACAGAAAAAGCTTTCTATTTCTTTTCACAATTTTGTTTATTTGGTTCTTCCACTTTCAGTATTTCTGATATTTAGGGGTTAATGGCCATAGTGCAGTTGAGGTTTTGCTGCGGAGGATTATTTGAGTAGCAACTCTTGTAACATGTATCAAAATATTGGACAGATTCAAAGGGATATTTGGTGGATGAGGATGGATTTGATTACATGAAAATATCTTTTCTGAGAGATATCAAAGCGCAGAAGAGAAGTTTGCGGTGTGTTTTCCTTAGTCATCATTAATCTTGTTGCTGGGGTGATTTGTTAACATTTTATGGTGTTATTATAAATGTGAAACCTGCAGAGACTACTCAAAGACTTGTGCTCGATCAAAGTACTATGATGAAGCAAAACCTTGGAGTGTAAGGGGTGATGTTGCATTTCCTTGTGGTTACCAGAATGAAATCGATCAATCTGATGCCATTAATCTGGTTAATTCAGGCTGTCGTATCCTTGTACAAGGTAGGAGTTACCAGCGTAATCCCTTATGGAATTAATATTTCCTCCTTCATGACTTTCAAACTGGTGCTGGAGGGATAGGTTATTTCAGTTAACTTGTGCGCCATAAATATTCAATACACGTTGAAAAAGAACAATGACATGAATTTATGTTTGACATATTATGACTCCACCCCATGCTCTGGGGATGAATGTTGACCAAGCATAACTTTTGAAAAGAAATGCATCTTATCATGATTATGAAGTAGGCTTGTTTCCTTTATTTTTTTGCATGGGGAAGGTTCTGCTACTATTCAAAAGATTGTAGAAGTCCAGGTGCGTAGGTCTCAAAAATCATTGAAACTTGAATAATTGTCATAGTTCCAACTTCTCTGAAGAGTGCTATTTTTCAGGGCTTGATGTAGGACTACTTTGGATTTTTGTCCCACAAAGGGTTGTGGTGAGCCGGGGTTTGTAATTTGCAGAATTAGGGTTGACTAGTTTCGTCAAGCGTAGCCGTGGCCAAATATGGTCTCAAAGCTGTGTTGCACTTGCAATCTATGTTAGAAAGTTGAAGGTGGATTGAAAAGACTGGTCAGTTTATCACTGTTTGTGCAAGATGGGTTTGAGTCTTCACAAGTTTATTCAGCGTATTTATATGTGCTAAATCAGTAATACACCTGGGTGCAGGTTGTTGCTGGGGAGCTTGAATTAAACCATGAGTGCAATTTGCTGAACTGGTCACCTGAGGACTTTGAATCTAAATTGCAGGTAAGGCTATTTTGCTTTTATATTTTTTCATGTTTTGAATATTTTCTAGCTGGAATGGGATTTTCTTAAAGCTTGGAGCTTTGTGCTCAAACTGAGAAGCAATGTAATCTGCTTGCAAGAACCACCTTGTTCAGATTTCCTTCTAAAATGACTCCAAAATAATCAACTCAAAGCTGTAAAATATTTATTTCTGGTCCAGACAGCAAATTAGATTATAATGTTTGAAGTGGCCTGAAGTGTTCTTAAGGGATCCTTCTCACTACATTACTACATAATGACTAGTGTTTAGGTCTGTGTTGGGGTTCAGTAGGTGGATCCGCTCTTTGTGGGTTGTTGGTTGTACTTCATTCGTATATTCTCCTTTCTGATGACTGATGAAAATATACCTGATGAACATTATACATTGTAGTTTTGTTGGATTTTCTTTTTTATTGATGTATTTTATGTGGATTTTCCAATTACTCCTCCTAATGGTAGGAAGCAATGAAACAAGATCTACCAAAGAGCCCTGAAAGCAGCAAGCGATTTTGGCTACCAAAAGGAGAGTCCCGAGGAAGCGCCTTATCATGTCTATATGAGTTGTGATCCAAGCGACCCATAGCAAGCAGTTGGGGAACGAGTGTCAGTCTGAAAATTCCAACGTAAAGCAACTTGAGAGCTCTCATGTTTCACGATTTATATTATTATGCAATGAGTTTTTGATTTGTGTTTCTTACTATATGATATTATCACACGGTGTGCTATGTATCAGAAACTAGTTATTGAGGTGTTTTCCGTTAAGAGTCTAAGTCTAACAAGTACAGTTTTGAGACGCCATGGTTAGAAGAGTTGATGGTCTGGTGACTTGGTTCAATCTACTACGCTCTTCAAAAGTTGAATCCGTGAAGGTTTTCATGATGTTGTTTACAGTCCACAAATTCATGAATTGAGAACACGTCAAGTGACTTTGTGAGTGTAACAAGTGTGATAGGTTTAAAAAGCCTATTCACTGAAATTAGTTTAGACGCGTCAGTGTTTGGTTTTATTTGTATCGTTGTAGGGAGATTCTACAGACCACCGAAGGCCAAAATGATGCGATGCATGAAATTATTTTGAGTCTGCATCACGAGAGATCTATTATTTTCCTTACCTGCCTTTTCATCCTCTGTTCTTCTCAGGGCGTTGGTGCACGGAGCTGTCTTCTCTGCTTTTCTAACCATTGCTCAAGCCATGTCTGATCAAGGATGCGTATAGAAGTCAAGTTGTATGATCTCTGAAGAGGGCACTCCTTGGCATAAAGATGATTGATCATTATCTGCACCGTGCGGATCCTTAATGCCAGGGAAGGTAATCGGTGGGGGGTTTATTACAACATATTTATTGTGAAAATATCCGTAGTTCTTGTGGAGAATAGAAGGACGCCAGAGCCCGGGGGGTGTGTGTTCTATTCTGGACCCATTAATCAATCCAGATGTTGCAGTCTTGTGAAATATTAGAATACTGTGATTAGAAATAAAATCAATCATTCATCGTTGCTATTCCGAGAAAAATGCTCTCCTTTGCTTTATATTCTGATCTTTTCAACTCATGGATTTGGAATCAACAACACACTTAATTCATGAATTTTGTCATGCTGGAGTAGTTCTTAACCAGCTCGGTAAGTCGAAAAATGCTCGTTTACATGTATCTAGTGGCGCAAGAGAAGGATGTTCTCCTTCATCCATCGGAGCCCCATCTCAAACAGTAGAAACGAACAGATCCTTGCTGTTTGTCAGCCATTGCGAATCTGCATCTTCAGTATAGGTTTCCATTTATTGGAATGAAGCCTTTATGTGCTGGAGCTCGGGATTGAGACTTGTGAGAGGCTTGGAAGGCTGGATATGTCGCGCCGTCGCTGCTTACCATGACTTTATTTTCACGTTAACATTGTCCACATGTAATGGTAATGGATTAACTTAGCAAATAGAGTACTTCGATTCATGTGCAAGATTTTTCTCAACTTGTTCTAAATTCTGGATTGCATCTCTACATTAACCCCTCCTGCCCCTCCCTTGAACAAAAGGAAATCACTCGGATCTACACATCCCTCTTCCTCACTCAATAAATATATAGGGGAGAAGGAGATAAATACGTGTAGGACAACGCCCAGAAAGAAATTAAATTTTCGGCCGATAATGCCCATACACTTGCCTTCGACAACCTTAATTTCAACACCAAATACTTTCATTTACGCAGCTCTCCTTGAAGCATGAGAAGAGTCAGATTTATCCGCCAGATAGTGCTCAAGCATATCTTCTTCATCATCTGCCATTACATCAAAGAAAGGACATACTTCAAAAGGATGCATGTGATAAAGTTCCAACATTGAAATTCAAGTTACCAAATAAAATTTCCATGCCAATAAAATGCCAAAACTATATAAATTGTAGACCAAGAAGATAAAGAATCACCTTCAAAATCGTCGTCATCAAAATCAATTTCTTCCTCATCTTCCTCATCAGATCCTTCATTGACTGCTACTGCACCTTTCTGCAGAAGGGACTCAACATGTTATTTACCTTTTAGCATAAAAGAGGTTCAGTTAGAAATTGGAATGCAATTTCTATCTAAAAATGAACCCTTCTCTATGATAGACATCTATTGAGATGTGCCAGCAAAAGATGTATGAGAGAATTCAAATTATTTTAGAAACATTTAGTAACATTTTAGGTCTGTGATTTAGAGCGGCCAGTAAAAATGACAATCAATATATCGAGCCATCCCAGTGCTAACAATCTAAATCAGAGTTGACCTCAAATGTTACTAAATGCCTTTAATCAAGTGAAATAGCCAACTCAATGAAAGGATGAATTAATGACGTCTAAGAGCATTGATGGTTCATCTTGATTCATATTTCTTGACCTAAAATAAAATTTCATCAGCCAAGGGCTAGCACTGGGGGGAAAAGAATAATGTTATTTAATCATCCAGTCCAAACTTGATTAAACATTATTGTATCATTAGTTGAAATTGAGCAAATGGGATATCATCTCTAACGCAGGTAGGGAAGCAATATTAGCGAACAGGATGACTGCTACAGCTCAGGTAGGGAAGCATTATTAGCGAACAGGATGACTGCTACAGCTCAGCCACCAAGAAACCATACATCATCAGAGATACTAAATATTTTAGATGCTATGGTTTAGAGCAGTCTATTAAGTGCACATTTTGGGAATATCATCAAATCTTAACATGGGAAATTGAATTGTGCATCCACTTTATAAGAGGGAGGAAAAGTCAGGGATAGCATACCGCTTTTCCACTTTCATACCACAGTCTGCCTGTAAGCTTCTTCTCCTTTGGGGCTGTGAGGGCAGACTCCGGCATCAGCCTGAAAAATGGTCCCAGACATTAGTCATGAATTAATGGTTGAACAAAAACTTATTCCACTGATCCGATTATAATCTAAGAAAAAAAGAGTTTACATAAAATGCAGCACATGGTTTTTTGTGAGATGAGATGTACAAGAAATCATCTGAAACTGCATATCCACTTTTCCTTACACGGTAGTAGCATCACATGCTTGCTAATATAAAACGTAAAAAGACATCTATGAAACAAATGACTCAACTATATATTGCCCATAACATGAAGAACATCACTTGGAATAAAAAAAAAGGCTTCTAGATTGTTTGAGATTTAAACCTAGTGCTAAATAGAAAATTGACAAATTAAAATAATGAGTAAATTGCAATACCACTCCCCCCCTCCTGAAAGTTTCTCGAAGTTTGACAAGAAACTCCTCCCCATTCAAGAAAATATTACACAAATCACCTTTTATGCCAAAATGCTCATACCATAAAATAGGGTAGTTTTAAACCTATTAAGGTCATTTTGGATATAAAACGCAGTTTTTGTTGTTTATTTAAAATATAGAAGGGGACATCTATCAAACATTCAAGCTTTGGGAAGTGCTTGTAATTTCAAGACACCACCAGGGGTAGTATAAACATAAAAGAAGGCTTCTTCAATGAGATGAACAAACCAATTCACTCTTGTAGTGTATGTCAATAAAAAGGCTGAAGTCAAGCATACAGCTGTAAATGCTTAAATAGGAAATTTACCTTACTATATTTAGCTTCCTAGATTTCCTCTTTGTAATTACTATGTACAGCACAACAGCACTACTTTTCCTATATATAATGAAAGCCTAGTCGAAAGGTTGAGGCAATTCAAACAAATCTGTTATGGTATCAGAGCCTCTCTCATAGAATTCCTAAAATCTTAGTCTTTTTTTTTTTTCTCTCAGTCATAGCCTCATGAAAAAGTCAGATAATGTTTGTCAGATTTACTGGCAAAAATTATACTGCTTGGGCATTTCAGCTGGAGATCTTTCTCAAGGGAAAGGAGTTATGGGGCTATATAGATGACAGCAACAAAGGAGACTTGGCTGTTGAGGGATCTGTTGTTGCTAAGGCAGCATGGGCAGCCAAAGATGCACAAATCATGTCATGGATTCTCAGTTCTATGGAGTCACATCTGATCCTGTCTTTGCTCCCTCATAGATCAGCAAAGGCTATGTGGGATCACCTCACACAAGTCTATAACCAAGATAACAATGCTAGGCGGTTTCAGCTTGAGTTGGCTATTGCCAACTATACCCAAGGAAATCTCTCTATTCAAGATTACTATTCTGGATTTTTGACTCTATGGAATGACTATTCTGATCTTGTTACAGCTAAGATCTCTGCCGAAGGAGTGTTGGCAGTGCAGCAAGTCCATAAGATCAGCCAACGCGACCAATTTATGATGAAATTGCGATCTGAATATGAACTAGTACGTGCCTCTCTTGTCAATCGTGATCCTGTTCCATCCTTGGATGCTTGTTTTGGAGAACTCTTGCGTGAAGAACAACGTCTCCATACTCAGACCATTATGGAGCAGACCAGAGTTGCCCCAGTTGCTTATGTTGCTTACAGAAAAGGGAAAGACCATGATATGAGCAAGACACAATCCTATAGTTGTAAGTATGGTCATATTGCACCTCATTGTCCAAATAAGTTTTGCAACTACTGCAAACAGCCAGGACACATTATTAAGGAATGTTCTATTCGTCCTCCTCGCATCAACAAAGCCTATCACACTGCTGTTACCAATGCTGGTCCTTCTGCTCCACAGCCTCTTGTTGGCTCACCTATCTCACAGCCTCCAGCACATTTATTAACCAAAGAGATGGTGCAGGAAATGATTGTGAGTGCTTTCTCCACACTTGGTCTTCAAGGTACTGGTTCTTCAACTCTTCCTTGGATCTTAGATTCAGGTGCTTCCAATCACATGACAAACTCCTTTGGTGGCTTACGTAATATCCGCAAATATTATGGATCCTCACATATTCAAACAGCTAATGGCAATGCTCTTCCCATTGTAGCTGTTGGTGATATACCTCCTTTAAAGGATATTTTTGTCTCACCTAAGCTTGCTGTAAATCTAGCTTCTGTAGGTCAGTTTGTGGACAATAACTGTGATGTATCCTTTTCTAAACATGGTTGTATTGTACAGGACCAGATGTCGGGACAGCTGGTAGCGAAGGGGCCTAAGCACGGACGTCTATTCTTCATCCAATTTCATGTTCCACGCATCTTGGTTCCTTCCTCTGTTTTATCTCTCTTTTGTACTGCACCTAAAGTGTCTAATGAAGTTTGGCATAAACGTCTTGGTCATCCAAATCCTAGAATTCTCTCCCATCTGTTGAAATCTAGATTAATAAACACTACAATGCATTCCTCTTCCAGTATGTTCCTTGATTGTGTCACATGTAAGCTTGGCAAAAGTAAAGTATTACCTTTTCCCTCTGAAGGCAGCAGAGCAACAAATTTGTTTGAGATAGTTCATAGTGATGTCTGGGGAATTAGTCCTATCCTTTCTCATGCAAGATACAAGTATTTTGTAACCTTTATAGATGACTACAGCCGTTATACATGAGTTTATTTCTTGCGGAACAAATCAGAAGTTTTCTCTATGTTCAAATTGTTCCTTGTACTGGTTAACACCCAATTTTCTGCCACTGTTAAAACTCTTAGATCAGATTCAGGAGGGGAGTATATGTCTAACGATTTCCAATCTTTCTTGCAATCTAAAGGTATCATTTCTCAATGCTCATGTTCCTATACTCCTCAGCAAAATGGAGTAGCGGAACGCAAGAATCGCCATCTTTTGGATGTGGTCCGTACTTTGCTCATTGAAAATTCTGTTCCTCCTAAGTTTTGGGTGGAAGCACTCATTACAGCAACTTATCTAATCAATAGACTTCCTTCACAAGTCTTGGGTCTAGAGTCTCCATATTTTCGGCTTCATCATTGCCCTCCTATATACACCAATCTTCACACCTTTGGGTGTGTATGCTTCATGCATCTTCCTCCACCTCATAGAAATAAACTTTCTGCTCAGTCAATTAGGTGTGCCTTTCTTGGATATAGCATTACTCAAAAAGGTTATCTATGTTTTGATCCACACACTAATCGAGTTCATGTTTCCAGAAATGTTATTTTCTTTGAAAATCAATGTTTCTTTCCTTTGCCTTCATCCTCAGCCACTTCTCTTGCCTCTTTACCCTCTTTTGATGACTCTTCTCATCTGCAAAGTGCTCAAGTTGACAGGTTCAAGCCACATATGGTATACAAGAGAAGACTTCCAGTGCTGCCCCCTTCAGCTTCTGTCCTGTCATCTGCTCCTCCTTTGCACCCTTCTGTGGCTTCTGAGGTAACTGTTTTGGCTCCTTTACGCCGCTCCTCTAGAGTATCTGTACCACCTGCTAAGTATGGATTTAACTCCTTTGTGGCACACAATTCTACTGCTGCTCTCTCTGCCACTTTATCCTCTATTGCTATTCCTACTGGTTATTCATAGGCAGCTAAAGAACCATGCTGGCAGCAGGCTATGCAGGAAGAATTACATGCTCTCGAAGCTAATCAGACTTGGGACATTGTTGATTGTCCTTCTGGTGTGACTCCTCTTAGGTGTCGATGGGTCTATTCTGTTAAAATCAAGGTTGATGGCAGCTTGGACAGATATAAAGCACGATTGGTGGCTCTTGGAAACCATCAAAAATATAGAGTACATTATGAGGAGACTTTTGCTCCCGTAGCCAAAATGGGTACTATTCGAACAATTCTGGCCATCGCAGCATCTAAACATTGGTGTTTACACCAATTGGATGTGAAGAATGCCTTTCTTCATGGTGATCTCACTGAAGATATATATATGCGACCACCAGCCGGCTTATTTTCCACTCCTACCTCTGCTGTGTGTAAGTTACGCCGCTCCTTGTATGGTCTCAAACAAGCTCCTCGTGCTTGGTATGAGAGATTTACTTCAATCCTTCTTCAATTTGATTTCCTCAAAAGTAAATATGATGCATCTTTGTTTCTACGTAAGACTGCACATGGAGTTGTGTTTCTATTAGTGTATGTTGATGATATAGTTATCACCGGTACTGATTTAGCTCTGATTGATCAACTAAAGCAGCATTTGCAGAAATCCTTCCACATGAAGGATCTAGGTCCTCTAACATATTTTCTTGGTCTAGAGATTCATGCTGGTTCACATGGCATATTTTTATCCCAACACAAGTATGCCATGGACTTGGTGACAGCTGCTGGTCTCCAGAATTCGCCACCCCTTGATACTCCGATGGAAATTAATCTCAAGCTACGCAAAGATGAGGGTGATTTATTATCAGACCCGGCAGCATATCGTACACTCGTGGGCAGCTTGATCTATCTTACAAACACTAGACCTGATATTTCTTATGCAGTACAACAGGTTAGTCAGTTCATGGCTTCTCCGAGGCACCTCCATATGGTTGCTGTTACAAGAATAATTCGTTATGTTCATGGCACAATCCGAAGAGGACTTTGCTATCCTGCTGGTACTTCTCTTGATCTTATTGCTTATAGTGATGCTGATTATGCCGGGTGTTCTGACACTCGGTGTTCAACTACTGGTTGGTGTATGTTCCTTGGCCCTGCACTTATTTCCTGGAAGAGCAAGAAACAAGACCGTGTTTCCAAGTCTTCTACTGAGTCTGAATACAGGGCTATGTCCCAATCTTGTTCCGAAATCATCTGGCTCCACGGGCTCCTTGCTGAGCTAGGTTTTCAGCAGTGCACTCCTACTCCTCTTTTTGCCGATAATACAAGTGCTATACACATTACCGCCAATCCTATCTTCCATGAGCGCACGAAGCATATTGAGGTGGACTGCCACTTCATTCGTGACGCCTTTGCAGCTCAAACTATATCACTTCCACATGTGTCCAGCAATCTTCAGGTGGCTGATGTTTTTACCAAGACTCTCACACGACAACGTCATCATTATCTTACGACCAAATTGATGCTTATGGATAAGCCCGCATCAATTTGAGGGGGGATGTCAATAGAAAGGCTGAAGTCAAGCATACAGTTGTAAATGCTTAAATAGGAATATAAATGCTTAAATAGGAAATTTACCTTACTATATTTAGCTTCCTAGATTTCCTCTTTGTAATTACTATGTACAGCACAACAGCACTACTTTTCCTATATATAATGAAAGCCTAGTCGAAAGGTAGAGGCAATTCAAACAAATCTGTTAGTGTATTCGAAATGAAACCTGTTCTTGTTGAAGTTCCACAACTAGTCTTGGCAAACTCCGATGAACAAGCACCTTTATTCTCTTCTTTTCTCCTGTTCTTTATACAAGCAAATAGAACCTATAGGTGGGTTGTCCATCCTAATGCATGGTAAGTCTACTGTATGATTAGTCTTTTGCTTGGCATGAAGTCAACAATTCTCTTGCACATGAGAGCAAAAAAATATTTTGAAAGTTACCTCCTAAAAGTAGCAAATGATGCTAACTTCTTCAAGGTTTGACCACCTCCCTCTATCGAATTGTTTTCAAAGTGAACATTAACAAAAAAGCAAATTGAGAACCAGCAACCTTATCTAATTAGAAATAGTTAGCTTTAGACCCATCAAGTTCTAAAATCATTCAACTATCAGTTTGCAGCAACAATACGTTGCACAAGTTTTGCAATTGAACTGTGTCAAGACAAGCCCACCATCAAACTAGACAAAGGTAGTCGGCCTCACAGAAATTATTAAATTCTTCCAAGTCAACCTCATGAACATGATAGGCGACCCTATACACTCGCTCCATACCCTATGAAAAAAGGGTAGCTATGCCAACTAACAAATTTTATTTAGGGTTAGGAAAACACCACGACACAATAACGACAAACACAAACAATAAATATGATGGTTTTGTTTCCTAACTGTGGACGGTAAGGTTTCAAGGTTAGAAACATATCCAAATAACATAATTGAAATGGAACCTTGACCCTGAAATATAGTGTTCAAATAATAGGACTTACTTGGCTCGCTCAAGGGCCAACTCTGCTTCAAATATTTCTCTCCAAGCCAAAAATGTCTCGACAGTAACAGGTTCTCCATGTGGGACAATTACCTGTAAATGGATTAACGAGCAAGAAATGGCTTCTTAAGAAAATAAAAATGACATCAGCAAACATCTGAAATTATCAATGCACAGTAATTTGGTAAGCTTTTGAGATCAAGTGGACATATCTTGGAATGCTAAATTATGTTTTCACTTAAATCTAGTAAGAACGCAGCCAACAAAAAAGAAAAATTCACAGAGGAATACATACATCATCTTTAGCTGCCTCTTCGTTTTCAATGTCCTCATTGATAGCATCTTGACAATATCTTTCAGACAGCCACTCTTTAGCAGATGTAACTAGTGTGTAGACCATCGCCATACCAAGATTTTCGAATGACTATCAAGTCAAATTATTAGCATAACCTCACAGTTTCCTGAATTGTATATTCACTTTATGGTATAAACATATTTTACCAAACAAAAATAAACAGCTTATACATTTAGAGGGTAGATTTTAGTTCTTATAGCTATCCTTATCCCAGGGAATCAACGATCTAGACTTGAATATTTTGCTGCTCTACAGAATTTACACTTTTGTAGTGCCCTATGTCATCTCAGTTCTTGCTCTTCTTAAGTGTTTTTGAGGCTTTTTCTGTTGTATTTACCCAATCACTGTCTCAGGGAACACATCATGAAGAGAGTGCATTAACATTCCTCGGCATTTCCAAGCATGAGAAATTGTTAGACACAGCTCCATCATATGAATGATACCTCCATAGCTTGACTACATTCTTAAAAGGTACAGTAAAAAATCAAAATATAGAGTTCAAGTAATTACCTCTTGCTCAAGCTTTTCTTTCAAAATTTTAAGATAATCTGCTTGGATACCTCGTATGCTGGAACAGAGAGGAACAACAATCAGATGTCTCTGGGCATGGTTCATCTATATAATACTCCAATTATAGGTCATACTTTTATCACTTCACAGTAGTCATTTTGATACATGTTACATAAGTATCACCCAGCTCTTGCACCACACAGCCCATCAACTGACTTAACAAGATAGGTGGTTCAAACACCTTCTGGGTGCATTTGAACGTTTAGCAAAGCAGCAAGAACTCAACAGCCTTTTTATGATCATTTTATTTTTGTAGGTCAGACTTTCTAATGGGTGAAAAGAATACTTTCGAAATAGCACTTAGTGCAGGTTAGCTGCCTCTATGGCTTGCACTTCAAAATTGATATCCTGTCAGTGCTTATACTATAAAATAATGAAAATAAATGTGAAAAAAAAAAGTCTACTTGCAAAACACCAAGGGATTCTGTTTCATGAAAATTAAGTTTAAGATTTCTATGGTTTCATGAAAATAGCATTTTAATGAAAACCTATGCACAAGCCACAATGAATTTACAAAGAATTTCCGTTACACTGTCAACATAGAGAAATATCAAGGTTGATATGGAGACTCTACAGAAGAAGAAACCAGTAGCATGCAATAACTGTATATCTAGTCACTTTTGCTGCAGGTAACCTGGTTGCTGTACCACTCTCATTAAAGGCCTTTCACGTGCTGCTGGCTGTAACTAGATTTTGGAGATGACAGCGCAGCAGTGGAAACAACATTGTAGCAGAGACATGTACACAAGTTGATGCAACCATGGAAAAAGGAAGCTAGTTTTTCTTGCAATTTTCAGATTGGCAAATGCAGCTTCTCCTTATGAGTTGTGAGTTGTGAGTTGTGAGTGGTGAGTGGTGCACATGAGGCATCATAAATAAAAAGCTTCAAGTCTTTCAATAAGGTCACTACCTTACTGATTCATGATCAAATTATCTTATTGTTTCAGGTTTCAATTTTTGGTAATTCTGCGACCACAATTTCCTTCTGTATTTTGGCACTTTGGTCAATTTTCTAATGGTTTTATGAATCTGAGGTTTATTTTCTCTAGGTCCAAGTCAGTCTTGATATTGACAATAAACTTTCCTATACAGCATTCCGAAATGTCCATGAATACTCAAGCCTTCTAGTTATTTGCTCAAAACCTTGATGGCAAAACTCTCAATATTATAATCTGGGTCCAAGGCATGTGTGCCTCTAATGTCTTCACCTCCCCCTCTCTTATTTCTCTCTTTCTTCTTTTTTAATCTTTCAACTCAATTGGATTTCAGAAGAAGGTAGCCAATAGGAAAACAGTGGTCCTCTGCTGTTACATGTTTGTGTGGTATTTGAGAAGCATTTAACAAATCAAGGAAAGCACTCAGAGAGCAAAGTCGAGCTCCACAGACAAAAAAAAAAGTAATTTTCTTTCAAGTAATACATTTTAATTTTGAATAGAGATAGAGAACACTAAATCAAAAAAAGAACACCTCCAAATAGGAATGTCTGCAAAATGTACATACTAACCTCTTCACATTCAAAAGTGGTGGTTCATCTGGATACTTTACTGTGTGGGAGAAAACTAGACCTAGCTGAACTGCAAAAGAAATGGGAAAGAACTTAATAAATAAATACTCAAGTCTGATCAAAGGAGGGCACCCACCAAAACAGTCCTAAAAGCAAAACATGAAGTTGAATTTAACAGGATGGCTATGGCAGTTTCTTAAAGTCTGTAGGAAGCTGGGATAACCTTCATTTACTGATCTAGCAAAAATCAAAACATGTTTATTGCACCAAAATAAAGAGAATAACCTGGAATGTCAGTAGACTCATCCGTGTCATCATCCTGTTGACCACAGAGCAAAGTATTACATGTGAAGAAAAACGAACAAATTAATATTTTCCAGCCAGTGCTAAAATACAAAGAAAAAAAAAACTTGAAAGAGTGATCCAATCTGATAGAATGGATGTAAAGTAAGAAGAACAAACCAACCAACCTGTGGAGAAATTATTATTTGGAAGCAACGATTAGAAGTATTTAAGCCACTCTCGCTAGAATGAATTTCTGCCATTGCATATCATTAGTTTGTTTACTAGGGGAAAAAAGAAAGAAAGAAATAAGGTACCTTCGAACTCATCCATGAGTATGGCTTCCAATGCTTCAATTTCCATCTCCTGCTCCTGTCCATAGTCTGCCAATTCGTTTCATTCAATCAATCAATCAGTTCTTAACACATAGATATAAACATGCCCCATTGCTGCAGCGCAGCACAACACTCCTCTACTTGGAAGGAACTGATTATCAACCAACCAATATATGTAATCATAAACAATATATTCAAAAAAACCCATTAAGAAAATCAAAGGAAATTACCAGTCATGGTCGATAATTTGCTTTTTTATTGAATGTCAATCTCTCTCTGTATCTCAGTTTCTCCAGAGGGCCGTCGCTATCTTTTCTTTGCTATAGAAGATTAACGCCGACTACTCAACAAAGCCAAAACCTAATAATGCAACCCGGACCGGGATTTAAAACAAACCGGGTCCCAAATTTAAGATTTTATTTTGTTACCTAAAAAGAATTATTAAATGTTTCGTTTATTTATAATTACTAGATTTAATACCTACGCTACATACATAAGATTCTAAGTTGATTTTTATCATAACATAAAAATATATCAATGTTATGCATGTCTATTATAATATCATACATTGAGTTTTTCAAATGTCATTACACGCAATAAAAATAATAAAATAAAATTATTCATGAGTTCTTAAAATCTTATTATACAAATCTAGAGTTGTTTAAAGGATTTATTATTTGAAGATTTGATCTTCTTCGACTTTGAATAATTATTTAAATGCTAGGTTATTGTAAACCACAAATTGTTTAATTGTTCAGCCTCCAACAATAATCAACACGAATCACTAATGAGAAATCTCCTAAATCCCTATTTAGGATAGATGGATTGTTATGTCTAGAGTGCTAGCTCTTTATTCTGTGACTTGTATAGTTTTTCTGCCTAACAAACAGCCACACTTAAAAAATAAAAGGTATAGCTTACTATTTATAAAAAAATCTGAAAAATCTCAATTAAGTCATACTTAATTAAGTCATCCTGGTTTAATTTCTAACTAATGGTTCTTAATGTGTGTGACCCATTAGGTTTTTAATATATTGGCTCAAATATAAATTAAATATAATTAAATAAATAAAACAATTTAATTTATTATCAATTCAACAATTGATTAATTAATATTTGAAAATCAAGTGTATCATTTAACAACGTGTCATGATCCCCCAAATATTAAAAAAATCATTAGTGGTTTGACTTAACTTTTTAGTTATTAGTTTCTCGGTATAACTAATATCCTTTCAACAATAATGTTTTTATTAAACATTAAAGCATAGAGTATGTCCGCCATGTTAAATCATGTTTGCTCTCTACATAATAGTCATTGATCATTTGAATAAAATTTGAAATTCTTTTCAAATCTCATTCCACTTGGCCAATAATTTCTTAGTCAATATTATTTGAGAATAGATGAAATATTTTCCTTAATTCACCTAGGGTGATAAATATACTCTTGACCACTCAAGTACTTTCATATAGTTCATATTATACATAATGTCTGCCCTTTCGTTACCTCGATCAAAACAGCATGCAACATGATCAAAACATAACATTTTCTATATAAGATAACTTAGTGATCTTAAGTGTAAGAATCACTTACACAACTATCATATGAGTCTTTCTATATACATAGGTGATCTTTCTATATGGAATTCTTATACGGGTCATTTCAGTGTACATTTCTTATGACAAGCACCTATATATTAGTTCCAAGTATCCCTTATACCTTAGCTTATAAGAACAATTGCTTCCTTTCATAAAAGAAAGAACATATTATGTATCAGTCTATACGACTTTAATAAATGTTCAATATTTAAGAGAACATCAACCAAAAATATTTTAGGAACAATGCTATAATTATAACAACTTTATAATTTCTTTTGCAAATTATTTTTTGTCTCTTGGACTTTATCTTTACTCTAGATTCATTAATATAATATTATATGAATATTAAAGATAAATTAAGCCTTTATTAATAATAAATATATATTTACACGAATATAATAAATACCACGTGTAACCAATTGATTAGCTATAGGGCATATTGAAATATCATGTTTTTTAATTGAGAAATATAAAGATGTCATTTAAATTTAATAAAATCAATTAAAAAAATCAATCAATCAATCATGGAAAAACTGCTAATAGTAGGGCCTTGAAACATAAGGTCAAGTAACTAGGCTTATATTGTTTTTTGCAGGCCCACTCTTTTTATTTTCAAAAACAAAAATTAAGCATGCGACACATCATCTACTACTTAGTTTTTTTTACCTCTTGAGGTGGCTTAAAACTAGCTGGAAAGTTATGTTTTAATTTTCAAACTAAAAACCTTATTTTCAATTAAATTTTCATATAAAAACACCTAAAAAGTACCTTAAATGAAGGCCAAAAACCACCACCATAAAACTCATCTCGTTGAATAGAACATTTTGAGACCAAACTTGGCCATTTTTGTTGCCTTATTCATTACAAATAATAACTTTCTCTTTTTTCCATCATTTTTCAATGACCTTCTCTCTCATCTCTTAAGCTGAGTGATTGAAAATGAATAAAATGAAATTTTGAATCAAAAATAAAAATTATCACATATTTGGGATTATCATGTATTCTTTGTGCTTTACATTTCAGAGCTTTGTCTTTTAATTTGATCTTTCTATCATAATTTCAAACTTAAGCTATTTTAATTATGCCATAAAAGGATTCAATCAAAGAAAAAAGTTGGAGGAAAAATATAGAAAAAAATGGATGAAAATGAAAAAAAAAATTTAAAGAATAAAAGATGAAGAGTGAAGCACCATCAAAAACTTCAATTCTTTTAGTTTTTTTATATGATTTTTATCCAATAGCAATTATAGAATTTAAATTATTGCATGGATATAATTTATTCATAATAGTATATTAATGACTATTTAATTAGAAAATTATTCAATATTGGGAGTGTACTCCCCTCTCTTTTATAAAAATAAAAATCATAAATAATTTTTATAACAAACCTTATGTTTATGTGAGATAGAGAATACAACTCTTGATATATAGTTTCTCTTTTTAATTAACCCAAAAACATGTGATCTTTCACAAAATATAACCATGCAGTATTTTTTTATTAATACCACCAAAATGATCAAAATTGTTTGGAAATTAAAAAGAGATTGAAAACGTTGATTTTATAATAGTTCATTATCAATTGTCTACTCTATTTTCTCAAGTTGTATGCCCACTAATTAGGTTTTTTTTAAGAAAAATATTATACTTTTTACATTATTCGATTTCAAACTCGCAAACTCTTTAGATGCACTTACTTAGTTTCAAATATTTAAAGTATCATTCACATTCTTACAATACAATAGCTCAATTTTAAAAGGAGTACAAGAAATATATTATATTTGTTGATACCTAATTTTTTACCTTGTTTTTCAAAAACCAATTGGAAAAAAAAAGAAAAAGAAAAAAAACAACAAAACCCAAAAACAAATATGTTCTTGATGTATTTGCATTATTTTCAATATTTTTAACATCTTTTTCAAAAAATTTAAAATTAAAAAAACTCTACTTTCAACGCTTTAAGTTTTTAACGTGTTTGTTTAAAAATCTTTGATTAATTCTTCTCATTGAGTCTACGTTCATGTTGTCTTTTTTCAAAAAATCAAAATAAAAAAATAAAAAATATATAAATATAATAAATGGGCAAAAGGACTAATAGTGAAAAAGAAGAAAATAAAGGACCAAAGAAAATTTATATTGCTTCAGGATCAAGCAATTAGGGGGAAGAAGACAAAAAAACATTTACGTGTAAATAGGTGATTATAGACACACAAGAGGAGGGGAAGCCATAAAAAATAAAACAAGGGAGAGACCATTAAAAAAAACTAACAGAAATAATAAAAAGAAAAAGGCGCACACATTCTCTAATCCTCTCTCACACACACCCGCACAAAAAAAAAAAAACCTAGACCCTATCTTCTTCTTTTTTATCAAATGTAAGTAATTTATAGATCAAATGAAACAGAGCTGGAGAACCAGCAAGTCAAGAATATACAGATATAAACAGGAAAAGGGAACATGCTCTCTTGAACATAATATGTGAACAAACTCCTACTGAGGCCGAGAACAACCTTAAACAAAAGAACTAGAAACTAAACAAGCAGCAACTGCCCTGCTAGACTACAACTGAAGCTATGAACAACAATTGAGGAGGCAAACAGGCAATGCACCAACACAAAACCAGCAACACTGCGGCAAGGTAGCCTCCACTTCAAAAGCCAGAGCAGGCAAGAGCACAACTATACTGAGCAGCAAAACCAACACAGCCAGCCGCACAACCAATCAACAACACCTATATGTGAACCAAGCAGGCAAAGCAACAGCAAAACCAGCAGCAAACTGAACCAACACAGACAGCAACAACAATCAAAACCTGATTACAGAGAAAACAAGCAGGAACCTACACAAATGGCAAACCCAGCAATAAGCTAACCCCAGCACAAGGCCTAAAGGAAAGTAAACAAGACAAGAGGGCAATAAGGCAGAGATCCAACACAAAAACAGAACCGACAACGTAACAACAAGCTAACCCCAGCACAAGGCAGAAGGGAAAGCAAGCAAGAAAAACCAGCATAGAGAACATGGCTGCATTAAGACATCAACAAGCCAACAAAAGGCAGAATAGACCTATCAAGAAGCAAGAGAAAACCAAAAACCAAAACAAAAGGCAGTGGGGACTTAATCTGCTCAGGATCAAGAACAGCACAACAAATCCAATACAAGAGACACAAAAGGATAACAGAGGGAACAAGCTCCCTTACAAATAGAGATCCACAAATATAAAGAATCAAAAGAGAAAATCAAAGAGAAGATGAGGCAATAAAATCATCAGAGCGGCTCTGATGCCTTGAATCAACTGCAACAGAGGGCTTGGATTCTCTCCCCTACTGGCCAAAGCTAGTGGTCGCAACAACTCTGCTACGAGTTGGATATTGCCTCTTAGGAGGCTCCACATCTGTAATAACATTCTGATCATCAGAGATATGAACAACATTTGAGGAAGCATGGTGTTTAGCACCAAAATGTCCTGTTTCAGCTAGTTTGGTCCTTTTACGCCTAGGAGATAGAAGTCTCTTATCCACAATTATGGCAACTTCAGTAGACATTGGATCAATGGATGGTTCATCATGAAGGCCTTCGTTGTATGGTTGTTGTTTCTCAACAGCAATAGTTTCTGCAGAAGGGCTAGAGCATCCAGAGCGAACATGAACTTCATGGGACCTCTTCTTACGTTTATGACCAGTGCCTTTATTACAGGTAGAAACTGTAAGCCCGAGAACCCTGCATTGTTTGCAGAAGTGAGGCAGTGATTCATACATTACCTGCTGAGATAAAGAGGAACCATTGGGCAGGACTAGATTAATAAAAGTAGGTAGATCGACAAGCAGGTCAACCTCTATGAAAATTCTGGCATCTGACAACCGAGTCATAGAGGCAGTAGGAGAATCACAGTGAACTGGTTTCCCAATCATACTAGCAATTTTGAAAAGACAGATTGAAGACCAACATTTGAGAGGTAAGTTAGGAAATCTTACCCAAATCGGCATATGCATCATATCAATGGCTGTGAAATCAAAGAATTCTGGCATGACCTTCAGAATGAAGGGCCGACCAAAGACAAAGTAAGGACCGCCACCAAGAATATCAAGCATTTCCAATTCAGAGGAGAAAGCAAAAATTAGCCAGCCAGAGTCATGCATAGTAAAATTTGCTTTGTGTTTCCAGGAATTGGTAATGAATTTTAACAGAGATGAAAATCCTGGGAATTTCCCAGCAACATAACCGATTAAGCAGAACTGCCATAAGTCTATATGTTCTCCAATATCAGTTTCCTTCAAGTGACAAGATGTTGAAGATGTATATTCAGGAAAATGCACTAAAGTGAGAGATTGTGTGTTGGGGGTACTTGTTGAAATATCAGAGGGGGCTCGCAGGTGACTATTAGAAGGGCCTTGCCTTTCAATAGGGAAGGAGAAGAGGTAGCGCCAACCGGAGAGGTGACACCAGTAAGACGTAAAGTGGGGATGCCGCACCCAGAAGTTGGAAGGGGAGAAGGGTCCTCGTTCAGTCCTAGGTTAGGGTTACCAGTACCTGGGAAGGAACTACAGGGATTAGACCCAGTCGAATGTTCATTTGAAGAAAGGTGGGGTCTGGAACTGCCAGAAGAACCATCATCTTGTCCACATGAGGCAGGAGAGGAAGATGATTGGGCATTAGGTTTATTCCTTTGTATATCCCTCTTTCTACTCTTCGAGCAAAACCTAACCCTACGAGAGGAACCAGCTACATCGACAAAGACCACATTGGTTCTAAGAGGAGTGTAGGCTTGAGATGGAGACAAGGGGTCTTGCCGGACATGAGATCTACTGCGAGACAGAGCCCTTGGTGCACGCGAAGCGGACGAAGGGCGAGAAGCTTGAAGACTGTAATTGTGCCGAGCAAACCGTAAAATCGAAGATTTGTTTTTGGATTTTGCCATCAAGTTGTGACTCGGAGAAAGGAAGAACAATGAGAGCAGAGAACAAGAAGACAAAACGCTGCACAATGAGAGGAAATCATACTCATGCAAACAGGAGCATCTCTCACTACAACCGAGAGCTTCTCTCTCTTGTTCTACTGAGAGCTCTTTGTGTGTTCTTTTACCTAGACCCTATCTTTACATCACTGAGTCGCGACCTTTCATTTTTTTTCACCCAAAATAGCAACTTATGTCCTAGACTTTTTTTTGCAAGAAAATATTATTTACTTTTAATATAAGGATAAAAAAACATAAAAAAAGTTAATATTCAAAATATTATTAGGGATAATAATTTATTATTACTCACTTTAATATAAGGATTTAAAAACATGTATGAGGTTAATATCCACGATATTATTAAGAATAACACAACTCATTCATCATAATATAAGGATAAAAAGACTACAATGAATTTTATCTAAAATGTTGCACGTGGGCAAGTGGCGTAACGAGATGTCGGGGTCGAGGAGTCGCCACCTAGTTGTTTGGTTCCGGGTCACTAGGAGACCTGGATGAACTGTACTTATCAAAAATTTCAAGGGTAAGAGATTTGTTGCGGTTAGGAAAGGTATCAGCACCCCTAGCGCATCTTACTTGAAGTTAGCTGCTTTATGTAGTTTATATATGGTTTAAAGGTTTTGATGGGTTCATAATCGATGGTTTATTTATGACTCAGAATAAAGATTTACTCACATGAATAAATCTGACATTTCAAATTTATTATAGGCTCGTATGCCCAAATAAATTCTTATGGGAATAGTCCATATAGGTGCCCTGATAGAGTTCACTTATCCTGGAAGGCGAAAATATTTCTCACAACTCGTACATTGTGATGAAAAATACTTCCAATTAAAATTGATAAATGTTAAAAGAATTATGAGAATTTTCTAGTCAAATCTTGATATTTAAATACTAGCCTCTTTATAGGTCCAACATTTATACCAGAATATTGACCATTAATTTTCAGAGAAAGAAAAAAATAAAACTTAGGGTTATTGAAATATTGGCAAAATCCTTAAGGAATTTTACAAAGTTGTTGTAAATTCCACAAAAATACAAAGAAATACAAAAAACTTTCTAAAACGATGCTAAAATATTTTTTCTCTTCTTTATAAATAAAAATGTAATTTTTATAAGGATTGAGCCATATGAAACAAATAAAAATTACTTTTTTAGGTCATATGTAATTAAAACATTTGGTTAAATTTTTTTATCATTTTTCCTTTTTTAATCATTCATTTAACACAAAATAAAATAAAATGCAAACATGCATACACAATTTTTAACTATATTTGTACTCACACACCCTATAAGCACATGTTCACAAGTCACAAAAATTCAAAATTTAAAAATAATTTAAAACACAAGCTAAAAATTAAAAAAATATTCAAAATAGTCCTTCCAAAGATTGGAAACAAGTTGGAGAGATTGTTGGGAACTCAGGAAGCGCACTGAAAGATTCTAGGATCGTCGGAACAGTATTGATGCATGGGTCTCACACACCACTGCCACTGTTTACTCGTGCAAATGATGCTCTAGCATCTTTGAAGGCACGTGATATCGTGGATTAGGCAGCTCTTCCTTTCCTCTTGACTCCTATACCTACGGTGTAACTAAGAGGAACCAATAAAAACAAGAAACAAACACAACAAAATTCGGTTCTTTTTCTTTCTTTTCCTTTTTTTAGATTTGCCTATCTCTCATTATTTTGTTCTTTAAATGGTCATTGTCGTTGCTACCACGGGTGGAGCATTGTGTGTGGAGAGGGTCAGTTCAGTGGCTGTTGATGGGTCATTGATTCACGGCTAGAAAAAAAGAAGAAGTTGTTGGTATTGGTATTCATAGCAATGATGCTGCTAGAGCTGGCGTTGTTGAATCTATTGCTAGCGGAGGTTGCTATGATGTTGAGGAGCTAGTGCTTGTGGGTGGAGGAATGTGGGGCTGGTGAGGTTACATCCATTGACAATTGTTGCTGGTGGCCAGAAGCAAAGGAGAAAAAAACAGGTAGCAAGCAGGGTTAGAAAAATTTTAGGGAAGATGATAGAGAGGGTTGATGGTTGTTGTTGATATAAAAAGGTATATGCGTTGATGAGGCTTCTAGTTGGGAAAAGGTTGAAAATGAAAGGATAATATGGTGTGTTTTTCGAGATTACGAGGGAGAAGGAAATGGGTTTTTGAAGATTGGTTTTTTATTTAGGTTTTGTCGGAGGCTCCAGTTGAAGATGAGTGGCTAGAGGAGAGTTAATTATTTTGCCATTCTTTGGCTTGAGGGAGAAAAGGTTGTTTTGTGAATGTTTTTGGTCATTGGGGTTGGCGGTTTAGTGTTTTTGTAAAGATAAGGTCCATGTTTTTTTGTGTTGTGTGGGTATGTGAGCTAGAGAGAGGTTTTTTTTTATATAATGGACTCCCTAAAATCCCCCATATTTTGTGTGTGTATAACCACCTATTTATAAGTAATTTTTTTGTCTTCTTCCCCTCAATTACTTGGTCACCAAGCAATCTAAATTTTCTTAGTCCATCATTTTCTTCCTTTTCACTTTTGGTCCCTTTGCCCATTTATTATATTTTAATTTTTCTTATTTTTTTGTATTTTGATTTTTTTTAAAAAAGGCAACATCAACATTGACTTAAAAAAAACGCGCTAACAACTAAACACATTTGAAAGTAAATGTTTTTTCAAAAAATTAAATTCTTTAGAAAAGACGCTGAAAATGATGCAAATATGTCAACATATTTTTTGGGTTTTTGTTGGTTTTTTTTTTAAATTCAAAAATTTGGTAGCAACATGAAATATTATTTTGAACGCAATAGCCAAAAATTCCATTTTTACCCCTAAAGAAGCATCAATAATAATTGAGGATAATTCACCATTCCAGACCAAGTTCTTGACCAAGGAAACCAGGGTTTATTCACCATAGCAAACCTGTCATAGTAAGCTAATAGGAATAGAAACATCATCACACCATAGCAAACAAAGAGAAAAAACAATGCAACTTACCTTAGGTAAAGAGTATTAGGGGTATTAATACCTTCCTTTTATACAACTAGTCTCTTACCTAGAATCTCTAAAAGACAGACCAGTTATGGTTCTTATTAATCATAATACTAAGTGGCGACTCTCTTATCCAACCAAAGACCTTCCAAAACACCGTTTGAGAAGTGTTGTCGCGACGTCGCACCCTTGTGAGGAAGGTACGACAAGATGGCGACTCCACTGGGGACCCTTGAACTAATGTTTTGTTTGTTTATGCTATATGAAAACCAATGTTTGTTTATTTTTCTACTATGATTGGTTTACTTTGTTTAAGAGCTTTAACATGCATTCTATTTACATCTTGTCATGCATAGTATATTGGATAAGGATGAAAGGCATTCATGCATCACTTATATTATTTGTGAGAGCACACACTAAAACTTTATGTTAAACAGGGGCTTAACAGCTTACCTTATGCCTTTTAGTCAATGTTTAAGTTTGTGTAAACCCTAACTTTTCATTGGGTGCTTAGACTGGTAATGAATGATCCACATGCCGTCACATTGCCTACTGAGCCCCCATATTACCTTCACAAAGGTGATCACTAGGAGAACAAGAGACCCTTTTTAGAGACCAGGTAGTAAACTTACCATTTGTCCCACGTAAAGGAACCATAACATATCTTTAGGGTGTATGCTCCACTCCTTACACATGTTTTACATCAAGGCAAGCCTTTTATGTAGCATCTTGAGTTCAGGACTTGCGAGTGACATAATGGTCGTTACTCAAGAAATTTTCAATGTAGAGTTTGGGAAAGAATCAAAATTCTTGTTCATCATGCAAGAGTAATGATCATGTCTCACCCTTTAAACGGTGAGCTTATCATATGAACACATACATAGTCTCCATTTTACATGCATGTTAACAAGTTAAAATATAAGTCCCTCAAATCTAGTTTTTCCTTGAAGAGTCAAGAGTTGCCAACGTCAACTTTGCTTTATAATGAACTTAGCTCGTGACCTATGCTCGAATATCATCTATAAAGTTTTAACGTATTCATCAATGAAAACCATAGGGAAATGTAGGGTTCTTTTCAAAGAGTGCAACAAGTTCACTTATGAATTCACTTTCACGAATCTACATAGCCAAAGAACCAACACTATCTCTGGGTTCTTTATACAAAGCATGATAAAAAAAAATGAATATCATATTTCCTTTGTTTTAATTGACACTTCAATGCACCATCCTAAAATGTGATTTAATTTCCTTCCTAGCCATGTGGAGATTATGACATCAACAAATCAAGGAGTGTTACTTTGTCATGCATATAATGGACCATGCTATTATATGTGCAACCATAATACCAAACAATGGAAAAGGATCTCGAATTCACAGACACGATATGATATTATGGAATTTGACATGATGGTTAAAAGATCAAAGCCTTTACACTACAAGATCGTGAGATTCTTAAAGCTCAAGTTTTGCCCGCATGATAAAGAATTATATATGTACCACTACATTAGAGCTGAGTTGTTTGACTCAAAGAATTGGAGATAAAAGTTATTAAATGAAGTGAAGCTGCTACAAGAGGAGTCATTTCATCGTATGACAAAAGTATCTGTGAATGGTTTACTTCACTGGCTTACTTGGAAAAGAAATGTATTTGCATTTGATGTGAAAAGAGAGGGTTATTGCTTGTTTCCACTTCCTTCACCAATCTCCGAGGGCAATAATAGCAAAGATATTGGACTTGTCGAATACAACAAAAAAAAAAAACTTGCCATAACCTAGATGGATAGGGAAAGTGATTTCATGAAAGTATGGGTCATGAAGGATTATAATGGAAAACAATGGAACAAAAGGCATTCAATAAGCATTGAGATTTTAA
>Ga0307517_10002539_pt1 | contig 29081 bp, 35 predicted proteins | sample 23_EM_MG_FD_194515 | JGI IMG/M metagenome (GOLD analysis project Ga0307517, IMG submission 194515) | Populus trichocarpa ectomycorrhiza microbial communities from riparian zone in the Pacific Northwest, United States - 23_EM | ecosystem: Host-associated > Plants > Roots > Unclassified | place... | reverse complement strand
TCTATATCGAAGCAAGTTATTATATCTAGCCTACATTACTCGTGTCTTCTTAACGAGTTCTCCGATATAATTACGATTAAGGTCCTAGCTGTCGGAATACCTCACGCCGAAGCTACCACCTAACACGCTCATGGATGAGCTCCAAGACCGCGTTGCGGGAGCAAAAGTGTTTACCAAGCTCGACCTAAAAGATGGATATCATCTTATTCCAATGAGGAAAGGTGATGAACACATGAGAGCCTTTCATAGACGATACGGACAGGACGAATACAACGTCATACCTTTCCGGCTTGTAGACGCTTCTGCAACCTTCCAGACGATTATGAAAAAGATCCTAAGGGAACTTTTGGACCACCCAGTGGTCACATACCTAGATGACATACTGATATACTCCGAAAATATGGAAGCCTATATGAAGCTACCCAGACAGGTCCTTGACTGGCTCAAGCAACACGACCTCGCAGTCTCGTTGAAAAAGTCGGGATTCCACAAGAAAGAGGTCAAATTCCTAGGATACATTGTCAAAACAAGGGGAGTCACCATTAGTGAAAGAAAAGTGAAAAGCGTTCAAAATTGGGCCCACCCAAAATCCGTTAAAGAAGTCCAAATCTTGATTGAATTCGTAAACCTTTATCAATGATTCATACAATATTTCGCGATGGTTTGCAAGCCAATACCCGACAGGTTAAAAGGGAGCCCAAAAAACCTTCGCTGGAGAAGAGAACAGGAGGAGGCATTTGAGGATTTGAAAGGAAGGTTTACAATTGGGCCAAATTTATCACACTTTTACCCAAGAAGGAAAACAGGGGTAGAGACAGACGCCAGCAACTTTGCTCCCGGATGTGTATTGGCTCAATACCAAGGAAGCCGGCTTCACCTAATGGCTTTTCATTCTCGAAAATTAAGCAGCAGTGAAAGAAATTATGAGATACATGAGAAGGAATTACTCGCAATAATCAAAGCGTTCACGTAATGGAAAAGGTATCTCTGGCGGGAAGAGGAACCCGTGACGGTATATACCGACCACCAAAATCTACAATCCTTCTTAATCAAGAAGGTATCGAACCTGAGGCAAATTTGATTGGCACAGGAGTTGACAAACTACAACTTCAAGATAGTCTATCAACAGGGAAGCAGAGGTGGGAAACCCGACGCGTTAAGTAGACAGCTGGAGTACCATCCTGAGGAGGGAGCTCGTCACAATGAACAATCAATTTTGAAGACACAACATTTTCAAATCTCTGTGGTTCATCAAACATGAAGCCGAGAGACAGCTCTCATCACGGCAAGATGCAAATCCACCTATCTGAGGATAAAGAAACTTTCAGACAAGGCTATAGTCCAGACAGAAGGATTACGATTCGCAGCCAGACATGACACCTACCTCCCGAAAGACAGGGCGGTACCTGCCAAAGGACAACTCATGGTAGACACGGGTATTGCGATAGGACAGTCTCAAGGAACCTATGGAAGGCTAGCCGCAAGAAGTGGTATGGCTAGCAAGATGGGAATCGCATTGGGAGGTGGTGTAATAGATGCGAATTACACTGGAGAAGTCAAGGTCATCCTTCAAAATCATGGCCAGGTGGAATGCTCGTTTAAAGCAGGAGATCGGATAGCTCAACTCATAATAGAAAAATTCGCCGATGCGGACGCCATGGAAGTAGACGACATGGGGACAACCGCGAGGGGAAAACTCGGCTTGGGGCCAAGGGATTTAAACCCCACGCGATCTATCACGGCTAAAAAAGAAGAAATCAAATTATGTCTCCTTCACGCAGACGCACGTGACAATGAATTGTTCAGCCCAGACGATATCAGCTATCATTCTTGGTTAATGAAAGAAAGGGAAATGTTATCAAGTGCTAACGTCAATGCAGCACTGACGCGAACAATGGATGATCCATTTCTAGACAAGATCAGAGGGGCTGGGAAGGAACATGGGAAGTGACTGGAACAAGGACATAAACTGGTCAGGTTAGGAGAAAGTGGAAAAAAGATGCCGGACGAATGGTTGGAAAGAGACTGGTTAGCATATTACAAGAACCGATTATATATCCCCGAAGACGAGTCCCTACAGACAGAGATAGCCCAAGGCTGTCACGTCTCCTTGGTAGTGGGACACTTCGGTTAAGAAAAGACAATGGAGATAGTAACAAGGGATTTTTACTGGAAGGGACTCCCAGAGTGGATCAAAAACTACGTGCGATCCTGTGACGAGTGTCAACAAAGTAAATCCCCGCGGCATGCAAAGTATGGGCAACTCCAACAGTTGGAGGTCCCTTATGCGGCCTGGAGCTCCATTTCGACAGACTTCACGGAACTACCGGAATTGCAGGGTAAAACCCAGATAATGGTAGTAGTAGACCGATTCACAAAGATGGCCCACTTTATCGGCCTTCACGAAAATGCGACCGCCAAGGTCGTTGCGGATACCTTCCTTCAGGATGTTTGGAAACTTCACAGATTACGAGTCAAACTTATATCGGACATGGATGTGATCTTTTCCAGCGAATTTTGGGAATCATGGTGCAAATTGCTGCGAGTCAAACGACGGATGTGTTAGGTGGTAGCTTGAGCGTGAGGTATTGCGACAGGTAGGAACTGAATCGATTTATATCGGAGAACTGGCTAAGAAGAGGCGAGTAATGTAGGCTAGATATAATGGTACACTTCGGGATAGATCGTCGAAGTATTGATAACGATAAGGTAAAAACTTATTATATTGATAAGATCTTTTCTCCATGCTTGTTGTTGTTAAAGAGCGGCGAAGATGCTTGGATATTTATATTCCGCCTCTGAGCAATCGCGGTATACATGCTAACTCTATACTAATTAAGTATCTTGCCCGCAACTCTGCGAACTTCACCTGAGTGCGAACACTCGTAGACCCTGAAAACTCTCTAGCACACTTTTTGCTCCCATGGCCAACTTATCGGACTACGCTTCTGTTATTCCTGATGGTGTGGAGACCAGGTCAGGTGTCAGCTCATCCGCTCATCCGTTGACAACAGTGGTTACCAAGTATCCTGGCCTCGTGTTCGTCGAGGGTAGTCTAACTCGCCAAACAGAAGATGGCCAATCTTCTTTGGTTGGTTCCGTCGAGAATTCAACCTCCAACTGCATGTTGTATTCTGGTCTTCCGGCATTACACGACTTGTCCTCGGGATCGTACTTATAGGCTGTTTCCCTCGGACTCCATCTTTTACCAACTTGTCCTCTGTGGATGCACCCGATCCACTTACTGGGCATAGTTACCTCCTTCATACTCTACACGTCTTTGTAGGTACAAGGGGACTAACTTTCTTGCAAAACGTCCCGTTACCTTCAACCCACTCTTTTGACGGTCTGTCTTCAAGTGTCTGTAACCTTATGCGCCATCGTCCGATTCACCTGCCTCTACCTTTGTAAGGTGCGCAAAGGTCTCCCCTTATATGTCCTGCGAACAGGATCCGGTCGGACCAACGGCAGCGACGTATCCGATGTTATAAGATGTGTTCCATCGATAGTGGGCTTTGGTGTTGGGACGCAACTATCCAGGCGGCGAGTGATGACGCGCCGTCCCAACGCAGGCGCTGGAGGGGGGTGTTATCTTTTTCCTTCAAAGTTCATGTGCGTCAAGGCAGGGTTCCTCTGCCCTGTAAATCATTACAGGGAGTCCGTGCGCCTAACAGCATGTCAATGGCGGTCAAACCTCCAAATGACGGACAAACCGAAAGGACCAACCAAGGGCTGGAATGTTACTTACGGACATTTGTCAAATACGATCACACCGACTGGTACCAACTATTGCCGTTTGTTGAACATGCCTATAATAACTCGGCAACTAATGGACACAAGATGACCCCATTCTTCGCCCACTACGGCCTTCATGAAAGAGAGAGCAGCTCATAACCCCGGGGCGACAATGTATGCTCACTGGATGCAGGACATACATTGACCTGCGAAACAGACCCTACAGAGCAAGCGGGCATCGATGAAGAAATATTACGACCGAAATGCGACGCAACAACCCAACATTGAGGCCGGCGACTTGCTAATGTTGAATGCAACAACCATACATACCAAACAGCCGGTAAAGAAGTTGTGACCAAAACCCTTTGGCGGTTTTAAAGTCTTAGAAAAGAAAGGGCGGCGGGCCTACACATTAGACCTTTCGCCAAAATGGAAAATTGATCCCCTATGTCATGTTTCCTGGTTGGAACCTTACTGAGCCTTGAACAGAGCAAATCGCGAACAACCACCACGACATCCGGAAGACATCAAGGGAGATTTGGAGTGTGATGTAGAAATGATCGTTAAAAGCGAGATCATTTCTTACACGCGAAAGGTTCGAGGCAGGAATAAACCGATAAAAGAAATTAGGTACTTTGTGAAATGGAAAGGCTGCGCCGAGGGTGAGAACACTTGGGAACGGCCCTAAGGTATGACGAATGTGCAGGAAGAGGTGGAAAAGGTTCATTAAGAAAACCCGGACATGCCAGGCAGAAGAAGTCGGGTGACATAAAAAGGGTTTCTATCGGTGGACAATTAAAAGCCGATGGTTTTTACACCTACTATGTGGTGTTGGACACGGAAGATACATTGTATTCATACAACATACAGAATTGGGGACGCATACTTGGACGAGGGGAGCTCGTGTTAGGCGCACGGACTCCCTGTAAGGATTTTATGGACAGAGTTTTCCTACCTTGGCATGCACAAACCAGCACAGTTTGAATAACACGTGACTTCTTACAGAAGGTCACATGTTCGACCCACACCCCCACCGCAGTTATTATAGCGCTACTACGGATCGCAACGAGTTCTCAGCCATTACCACAAGCTATCTGACCAAGTGGTTTTCGCCGCTTACTATGGAGGAAATATTTCTCAATTTGTAAGAAATCAAACGGAGAAGTTTGAATAGTTGGATAAGGAGTTATGGCGCTGCAAAGTTAAGCCGACAGACATCTGTAGTCTGATAAGTAAGACGTAAGCATATAATTACCCGGCATGCGAAATGTTGATCACAACATGAGCAGAAGGAACCACTGGTATGATACTGAGCCAGGCTACATATACAGACTAAGTTCATTAGGGCCTAAGAATCGTGAACCTGTAATTGGACGTAATTCTCTGGAGAACTGATTAAAGCCAAAGTGTTTTGCGAGAACTCAGGGTCAAACAGTGTTCCCAAAATTCACAAAAGCTAGGAGAAGTCGAAAAGGTACTTCACTAGTATGATCGTCTGATGTACCCCAGGAAAGGGTATAAGAGGCGAGCAAGAGCCCGACATAGATAGAGGTCAACAAGCAGGCGGAAGAGATCTTATCAATATAATAAGTTTTTCTACATAATTGTTACCACTACTTCGACTACCTATCTCCAAGTACACTATTACTAGCAGGAGCCCCCTCGAGACCTCGAGAGTGGTGTCTCATAAGGAAAATATCATTTGAGATTCATGGTTCAAGAAATCTAAGTTGTTTAAAACATTTAATTCAGATATGCAAAAAAGTTAATACCTCTAAAAAAAACATTTTAAAAGGAAACCCTAATCCACCCCGCCCTCTCCTGCCAGTTTCCAAGCTTGAATCCCATATGGACTTGGATTTCCTCTTCCAGCCACTTTGTTGTCATCTCTTGACATCTTGTTCCTTTATTCCCTCCCCCACCAATCCAAACCTCCTGGATTTTGCGCTTACTGCCCTTTGCTTCAAGTGACTTGACCAAGGCTTTAGCTGGTGCAATCCCTGTACATCCATCAAAGGTTTCAACCCCAGATTGAAAACTTGGATGAAACATGCCCAGAATCCCCGCTTGGTAAAAAATGGCATAAGTATGATAGTTGACTATCTTTTCTCCCTGTTGTTCAACTGCATTACCTAAAGGATTGGTAAACACAGCGAAAGTTCCTGAACTTCGCATTATCGTTTGAAAGGTACTCAGAGAACGCCCTTCTGTCCAACTCTGAACATAGAAACCCCCCGTTCTTCTCACATTGTACCATCAGCTATAGCAGTTGCCTCCATTGTGGCTTTCTGAACCCACAACTGTCTGTCAATGCCATTTTTGTACATAATTGGATTCGAACAAATAAGAACCAGTTGTTCGAAAGTTGAATTGGTATTTGCGAGTATTTGAAGAAAGGTGATCCACTGCTGAGTGGTTGTTTTTTGATTGAATGGCATTGTGGGAGAGGTAATCAAGACAGAATTGAAGTTAAATGGCTGAGATGAGGTTGTAGGTAGGATAATGTTTTTGGTCAGGAAAAAAAAAAGTGGAGGAGAAAGTAGAGGGCTTGATTGTGTTTAAGGAGAATAATGATAATTTAATAGGTCAGAAAAAAGCGAATTTGCCAAGTCTGGTCACATGTGTTTGGGGTTTGTAGGGCCCAAATAGGAAGTCATAAGATAGTACAGTGATTATTAAATATATAAATTTATATATTATACAACTTTAAATAGTCAGAAACATTCAGAAATTTAATATTAAATTTGTACAATGCTGCTTGAAAGTCTGATAAAATATGATTTTGTGAATAATCTAATAATATTTAACAAATCAAGCTTTATATTTGAATAGCTATCAAGTATTACTCTCATACTATTTCACAAACTATTGTGCAAATTAGCTAATAGTATAAGTATAGACACTCAGAAATATTTATAAATTTAATATTAATTTCGTTGAATACTTATTTAAAGTCTGATGAAATAAAATTTTGTGAATAATCTTATAATAGCTTAGAAATCAAGCTTCGTTGTAGAATGAATATAAAGTATCAATATGATAATACTTCAAAAGTGAACATATAAATTTGGTTATAGAATAAGTACGAACAGTCAGAAATATTTAGGATATTAATTTTAATTTGGTGCAATTCATCTTCCAGGTTTGATAAAATAAAATTTTGTGAATCACTGTATCATAGTCTAGATATGAAACTTTATTCAATTAGAATATTCTGTATAAGTACACGAATATCAGTTAAGAATGGTAGTATACATATAATAATAAGAACAATGAAACATATTCAGAACATATTCCAGAAGGACTTCCGGGAATACAACATTTTGAGTTAAAGCTGCACTACCAGGAGATGGCTAAGTGGTAAGTCCATCCAAAGAAGTAACGCGAGAAAGAGCAACATAAAGCTGACCATGAGTCAAAGCATTAGTCCAAAGATCTACCCCAACTTGCTGCAATGACTGTCCTTGAGACTTATTCGCTGTCATTGCAAAACATAATCTGATAGGAAATTGCTTTCGTTCTAAAATAAAGGGCAAATCCTCCTCACTGGTAGTAAGCTTGATTCGAGGTAAAAGACGTACTTCACCATCCCACTTGCTTCCAAGAATGGCAATTTGTAGACAGTTTCGACCAATCCCCAGAACTCGCATTCTGGTACCATTGCAAAGTCCCTGCTTTGGACTCAAATTTCTGATAAGAATGACAGGAGCACCAATCTGCAGTTTCAAGCATGAAGGAGGAATTGAGGCTAACTCAATACTCTGAAAATACTGAGCTGCAAAAGGTTCAGATACAGCATCCTCTTCCCTCATTTCAACATGATTGACCGCTTCAAATCTATGCTCAAGACCTGGCATACGATCAAGTAGAACATTATTAAATTCATTAACAGTCTCATTTTGAAAGGCTAATATAGCTTGTCCAATCAAAGACTTATGCATAGTAGTAGCTTGGTTGAGAAGTTGGTCTGAATATATTGAACAACATAGTTGCTCAGTAGTAGTAACTGATCGAATGTATGATAGAATTGTGACTTGACCATAAAGGCTTGGATTGTTGACAAGAGCATGAAGAAAGTTGAGAAATATCTGATTGGCAGAATTTGGTACAATTCGCATGGTGGTTTTAAGCTTCAAAATCTGAAGTCTGTTCCAAATTGACCCATGTTGAATACAGGCAAGAACAGTTGCTTGTCTTGAACCTCGGCGAATAACTGGCAGTATCTGAGCAGAATCACAATTAAGGACAGTTGGAATTCCTCCAAAAGTACAGGTATCGCAAACTTTGCGGATATCATTTAGTGTTTGATTGACGGCTTCAAAGCAAGCCTTGTGTTGCATTGGAATCTCGTCCCAAATAATAAGAGCAGGCTTGCGAATTAACTGAGCCAAAAATGAGTTATTACTAATATTGCAGACTGCATTGATATCGTTGGATAAGGGAATTTTGAAAGGTGAGTGAGCTGTTCTACCGCCAGGTAATAGCTGTGCAGCAATTCCAGATGATGCAACACAGAGAACAATCTTGCCCTGACCCATGAAAAAGCTGGCAAGACAGTCGCATGAGAATGTCTTTCCAGTTGCAGTTAGTCCGTGCAGAAAGAAGGCTGATGATTCCTCATGTTGTACATTTCCTTCATATCTGTTAGGCGCACGGACTCCCAGTAGTAAGGATTTACAGGGCGAAGTTACCATACCTTGACACGCATGAATTTCGAAGGAAAAAGATAATACCCCCCTCCAGCCCCGGTGTTGGGATGGCAGGTCATCACAGGCCGCCGGGGTAGTTGCGTCCGAACACCAAAGACCACTATCGATGGAACACATCTTATAACACCGCATGCGTCGCGGCCGTCTGACCGACCGGGTCCTGTTCGCAGGATATATGTGGGGAGACCTTCGGGCACCTTATGCAAGTGGGTGCAGGTGAATCGGACGACGGCGCATAAGGTTACGGACACTTGAAGACAGACAGTCGCAATAGTGGGTTGAAAGTAACAGGACGTTTTGCGCGAAAGTTAGTCCCCTTGTACCTACAAAGAGGTGTAGAGTATGAAGGAGGTAACTATGCCCAGTAAGTGGATTGGGTGCATCCAGAGAGGACAAGTTGGAAAAAGACGGAGCCCGAGGGATAAAACCTATAGGTACGATCCCGAGAACAGGTCGTGTAATGCCGGAAGACCAGAATACAACATGCAGTTGCAGGTTGAATTCTTGACAGAACCAACTAAAGAAGATTGGCAATCTTCTGTTTGGCGAGTTAGACTACCCTCGACGAAACCGAGGGCAAGATAATTCATAAACCATCGTTGTCAACGGATAAGCGGATGAGCGGACACCTGACGTGGTCTCCACACCATCAGAAATAACAGAAGCGCAGACCGATAAGTTGGCCATGGGAGCAAAAGGTGTGGTATTCAGTTTTCAGGGTCTACAAGTGTTCGCACTCAGGTGAAGTTCGCAGAGTTGCGGGCAAGATACTTAATTAGTATATAGTTAGCATGTATACCGCGATTGCTCAGATGCGGAATATAAATATCGAAGCATCTTCGCTGCTATTGGACACAAAAAGCATGGAGAAGAGATCTTATCAATATAATAAGTTATCTACACTTTTATATCCTTACCAATGCTTTGACTATCTATACCGAAGTGAATTATTATATCTCGCCTACATTACTCGTGTCTTCTTAACCAGTTCTCCAATATAATTACGCTTAAGGTCCTAGCTGTCGGAATACCTCATGCCGAAGCTACCACCTAACAGTATATTGATACTTGTCATTATTACCGAGACGAATGTTTGGCAGAGACACTCCTACTCCCAAACCCAAAAACCCTTTCGAGCCAAGACTATTAAGGACCATCTCAATAAACGAAGTCCTCACCCCTCTACCCGAATTAGGGACACAAGAGCCCTACTACGAATCTTATTTCTGCTGGATCAACCCGGAAAACACTATTTCACTCGAAGACCTCACCGCACTTTACCAATACCAGTACCGTGAAAACTTTACCTGCAAAACCCCCTCGGAGAAATCAAACTCCATTTGGTACACACAGTACCCAGAAAGCGATCAACACTCAAGTCAGAGTTTTGAGATACCGATGGTTTGGGGAGGAAACAAAAGATAAGTTTCCATTGACAAAGGCTACAGAATGTCTTCTGACCGCAAAGCTCCAGAGGTTATGGAATGGCAAGCAGGCCAGGAGGACAGAGAAGAAGGAGGAGACGAACTGTCCACCCCCGCGGCTCCCAGTGTGGTGTCCACGGTCACCCACCACGCCCGAGCGCATTCCGCTCGGACACCTCGATCCCCTGTTGGACTAGCTTTCCTATCGAAATATGTGGACGCTCCAAGACAAGGTCCCCGAACCCCCGAACCAATCAGCGAGTCCCTCATGACCTTTCGGTTCCGAAGATTAGAACAGATCCTCGGCCGATTTGTCCAAAAGCCTACCGTCAGCCAAGATAGACCGCATCTTGCCTTCAGTTCCCTCCCTCCCGACCTATTATTAATGGCCCAAGAACTCGTAACCGTCAAAAATGAGTTAAAAGCAGGGTCCAGATAGTTGGTCGAGAACTCGCCTGAATCGACCAGCAAGTTCAACTTCTGGACATGGAGTCTCAGAAAGTCCAAGAGAGGTTCGCCACTCAAGTCGCTCAGCGACTTGGCGAAACACATGAACGACAGACCAGACACGAGGCTGTCACATCCCAGCTCCATGAGGTAGTGCAAGGAACGGGCGAACAGTCCATGCACCGAGACATACTCTTGGACTAGGAGATCGCTCAAATCAACGAGCAACACAAACAGGAACTCAACAACCATGAAATGAGCATTAATCTCATGAAAGATGAGCTTAGGCCAAACCAGGAGTCGAGACAGGCCCAAGATGGTGAGATCACTGTGCTTAAGGCCCTGCTAGAACAGTTAATGGGACAGGTCAAGGGGAAGGGAAAGATGTCGGATCCAACACCAGAGGCGTAGGGAGCAGGAGGAAGGAACCCATCTCCGCCACCAGGAGAAGGGGCGGCGGGACCTCCCGGCGGAGGTGGAGACCCTCATGATGAGGGAGAAGGATTTGGAAGGAAGCCAGATGAGAGTAGGAAAGGAAGAGGGGACGAGAGACCCGCACCCCAGCCAGAAGAGGATGACTATAATGCCTAAAACAAGGAACAGTTTACCCTGTTCTCACGGGTCATGGCCAATGCATTGGGACAACGGACAAGAGTCCCAGCGGAAGCCTCGGCCATGTTTAGAAACGAGAAACACAAAGATATACGTATGTAGCAATTGGCATGTACAGATTATTTTGGCCGAAAGGGTTGGCAGTGGGGAAACGAGGCACAACGAACCTGATACGCCATAAGGCGAATGGGCGGGAAGGAAGTCGCACCGTTTGCGTTAACCTACAGACGACAAATGACTGGAGAAATAGGTTATACGAGACAAGAAGGATACGAGTTCTGGCACCTCTTTGGGGAACAAGGGCTGTGACGCTTTGGTCGCACCGATGAAGTGGAAAAATCCCTAAGAGAAATGGGATCGGTGAAACATCGCGGTGAGGTCGCCAAATTCGTGATGGAAATGCAAAATCTCAATATCCATGCGTGAGTCACCGGAATAGCCTGGAGGAAAATGATTGATGACGAACTTCCTGGAGAAGGATTGCGACGGCTCTCACACAGAGAGTGTGTCTGTTAGGTGGTAGCTTCGGCGTGAGGTATTCCGACAGCTAGGACCTGAATCGTAATTATATCGGAGAACTCGTTAAGAAGACACGAGTAATGTAGGTTAGATATAATATTCACTTCGGTGTAGATAGTCGAAGTATTGGTAACGATATCAAAGTGTAGATAACTTATTCGATTGATAAGATCTCTTCTCCCTGCTTGTTGTTTCTAATAGGAGCGAAGATGCTTCGATATTTATATTCCGCGTCTGAGCAATCGCGGTATACATGCTAACTTTATACTAACTAAGTACCTTGCCCGCAACTCTGCGAACTTCACCTGAGTGCGAACACTCGTACACCCTGAAAACTCTCTACCACACCTTTTGCTCCCATGGTCAACTTATGGGTCTGCGCTTCCATTATTCCTGATGGTGTGGAGACCACGTCAGGTGTCAGCTCATCCGTTTTATCCGTTGACAACAATGGCTACGAATTATCTTGCCCTCGTGCTCGTCGAGGCTAGTCTACCTCGCTGGACGGAAGATGGCCAATCTTCCTTGGTTGGTTCCGTCGAGAATTCAACTTGCAACTGCATGTTGTATTCTCGTCTTCCGGCATTACACGACTTGTCCTCGGGATCGTACCTATAGGCTTTTTCCCTCGGACACCATCTTTTACCAACTTGTCCTTTGTGGATGCACCCGATCCACTTACTGGGCATAGTTACCGCCTTCATACTCTACACGACTTAATAGGTACGAGGGGACTAACTTTCGTGCGAAACGTCCTGTTACCTTCGACCCACTCTTCTGCCTCTCTGTCTTCAAGTGTCTCTAACCTGATGCGCCGTCGTCCGATTCCCCTGCTTCCACTTGCACAAGGTGCCCGGAGGTCTCCCCACATATATCCTGCGAACAGGATCCGGTCGGACGGACGGCCGCGACGTATACGGTGTTATGAGATGTGTTCCATTGATAGTGGTCTTTGGTGTTGGGACACAACTACCCAGGCGGCCAGTGATGACGCGCCGTCCCAACGCCGGGGCTGGAGGGGGGTGTTATCTTTTTCCTTCGAAGTTCGTGTGCGTCAAGGTAGGGTAACCTTTCCCTGTAAATCGTTACAGGGAGTCCGTGCGCCTAACAGTGTCGCCGATGGGGAATCGTTGGAAGCAGTCAGGACCGTAACCCGAGCAGAAGAAGATTTCAAGGAAAGAAAAGATCTTCGAGGGGGGGGTCCCTCCAGCGGGGCCAGGGGCGAAAAAGCACATTCGCTGATTCGAAGCTGACGGTCGCCGCACAGCCTGTAAAGAAGCAATACACGGTTCAGGAAAAGGCGGCCTATCAGAACAAGAAACCTGGGGAAAGAAAGGTGAAAAAGAAAGGGTCGGTGGCCCTGACAGGGGAGGTTAAACACACGGTGTGGGCCGAAGCCCACAATGGCGTGGATCAGAAAATTGTGGATAAGCGAAAATCTGACAATGGGCGCACGCAGTGTGGAATGAAAAAGCATGCTTGGCAATACTGTCGGAAGCCGGTACAAGTAGCGGCTGTATATCCAGGGCAAGTGAAGCCCAAACAACAGTCCGCATTCACACCAAAGTGACACCCCCAGGTAGCCACTGTAGCCGTGGATGGCCAGGCAGAAAGCTCGAGACGAGCGGTTCAAAGACCCCCAGCTTGGGCCTTTCAAGGTGATGACATTTTATAAACAGTCATCCTGGTGCTGACAACAACGCTGTTCGCGTAGTGAGGTGGCCGCCTCGAATCGAAAGACCTGCGGGGTAGTCGGTGACGATCTCCCACCGGAAGGCTAAAAGACCAAAGTATAGCGGTTGCCATTTTACATCCAAAAATCGCTAGTCCGTGCTTACTACGGGAACCATAAAAAATCACACGTGACGAAAGCGGTCAACGGGACTACAAAGGGAAAGAGAAGACGATCATCTTTCAGAATGGGGCTTGAGTTGCACGACACGCAAAAGGGAGTCGAAATCCAGGGGAACCTGACCTTCTCTCAGGGTCAAATAGCCGCGCAAATAGAAGCTGGGTGCGCCTCTCTTGTGCACAAGGTTCATGCCTGACGAATGATGTCGGAGGGGGTCTCGGGAGTGAGACCAAACTCGGAGGCGAATGTGCTGTGGACTCCTCGCAGGGGACATCCTCATATGAGGGATAAGTCGACGATAAAAGGCCGCGCACCCTAGTCGCGAACTCGAGGGGTACTCTAGTGAACCTCTACTCCTGTAATATGGGAACTCCTCAGCAGGAGATAAAGACCGCTAGTTGTGCGCCGCCAGATATTCAAAATTTAGACACTTATTGTGAAAGGTTTGTCTGAAGAGACTTCAAGAGCCGAAACTGCCCAGGCGCGGTAATAAACGCCCAGCAGTTTGTAACCGTAACGATGAAGAGATTTCATCAAGACCTGAGCGAAAGCTCAAGACCCATTAAAAATCCCAAGCATTACGCCTGCCCAGAAGGGAGGGCATTTATTGAATTAAAGGAACCAAAACACGCGATAAGCGTACTGTTAGATTCTGGTTCAAATATCTTTCTCATGCACCAAAATACCGCACGGCGGGTCGAAATCCCGACCGCAGGTAGGGATTCACCTTTAAAAATCACAACTTTAGATGGCGAAACCAAGCCTACCGGAGGAATATTCTACACCCATCTATTCTGTTAGAAATCGGTGCCAACAACCACCGAACCCTGATATCCTCCGAAATCGCGAACGCAGGAAGATATGATTTAATCATACCCTTTGTGTGGTGGCATAACGAACACCCCCTCAAAAATATAGCAGACCCAAGCAAATGGGTCTTTGAAGAAGCAAAGTGCCACACTCATATAGAAGATGAAGCGGAGGCGTCTTTGTTTGAATGGGATGACACTGTGGCTTACGACGAGGAAGGACAGTATGTGGGACGGATAGAACGAGAGGGTGAAGGGCGAGTACAGTTGCAGACCCTGCCAAAACCATGTTGGCTGTACAAGGAACTTTTTGAAGAGAAAAAAGCTAAGATGTTGGCACCTCGAAGAACTTTCGACCACCCCATCAACCTTAAGGACGGGGCCGAACTGCCTTGTGGTCCGATTTACCTGATGTCAGAACATCAGTGGAACACACTGGATATATACCTCAAGAAAGTGGTGGCAGAGGGTAAAATAGCGGACAGCGAATCCCCTTACGGCCCTCCAATTCTCTTCCTTCCGAAACCGGATGGAAGTCTATGACTCTGCATAGACTATAGGAACCTCAATAAACTGACGATCCTGAACAAATACCCCTTAACACTCTTGGATGAACTCCGAGACCTCATTGCAGGCGCGAAAGTCTTCACGAAGCTTGACATAAAAGATGGATATCATCTTATTCGAATGAGGAAAGGCGATGAACATAACACGCCTTTTCGCACAAGATACCCACAGTACGAATATCAAGTCATGCCTTTCGGGCTCGTTTACGCCTCCGCAACATTTCACACAATGATGAACCAAATCCTAAGGGAATTCTTGGATCACGGACTAGTCGTCTACCTAGACGATATCCTGATATACTCCAAAAATATGGATGACCACATCACACAAGTCCAAAAGGTCCTCGACCGGCTCGAACAGCACGACTTAGCTGTCTCATTGAAGAAGTCGGTGTTCCACAAAGAAGAGGTCGCATTCTTAGGATACATTGTCAAGACAAGCGGAGTTACAATGAGTGACAGAAAGGTGAAAAGCGTTTAAAATTGGGCATACCAGAGATCGGTTAAAGAAGTACAAATTTTCATTGGATTTGCAAACTTTTATCGACAGTTTATCAAAGATTTCTCAAAAGTATGCAAACCAATAACCGAGACGTTGAAGGGAAACCCAAAGGATTTTCACTAGGGAAGAGAACCGGAGGAGACGTTTGAGCAGTTGAAAATGAGGTTTACAATGGCACCAATTTTATCGCATTTCTACCCAGGAAGAAGAACCGTGGTTGAGACTTACACAAGCGACTTCCCGCTCGGATGCGTACTGTCAGAGTACCAAAGAAGGCAGCTTCACCAGGGGGCTTTTCATTCTCGAAAGCTGAACAGCGGTGAAAGAAATTATGAGATACGTGATAAGGAATTACTCGCAATACTGGAAGCGTTCAAGGAATGGAAAAGATAGAAGAAATGCCCATGACGGTATACAAGGACCACCAAAACCTATAGTCCTTTTTAACCCAAAAGGTCTGCAACTAGCGGCAATTTTTGATGGGCACAGGAGTTAACCAACTATTACTTCAAAATAGTCTATCGACCTGGGAGCAGGGGGGGGAAACCCGACGCGTTAAGTAGACGGTCCCAGTACCGTCCTGAGCTGGAAGCTGGTCACACTGAGCAGTCAATTTTGAAGACAAAACACTTTCAAATTTCTGTAATTCATCAGAAGCAAAGTGCGGAGATGGCCCTTACCCCGGAAAGACGCGAAGCCACAAGTCTCCGAATAATGAACCTTTCGGACAAGGCTAGAGTTCCAACAAAACGATCAAGGTTTGCGGCCGGTCATGACATCTATGCCCTGACAGAGGGATTGGTACCGGCAGAAGGACCGACTGTGGTGGAAATGGGTATTGCGACAGGATTGCCGGAGGGAACCTACGGCAGGCTAGCCGCAAGCAGTAGTATGGCTAGCAAGATGGGAATAGCAGTGGGCGGCATTGTAATAGATGCGGATTACACTGGAGAAGTTAAGGTCATATTTCGAAATCATGGTGAAGCGAACTGCGTATTTAAGGCAGGAGATCGGATAGCGCAACTCATAATGAAGAAAATTGCGAACGCCGAGACCATAGAAGTAGACGAGCTAGGAGTAACTCAGCGAGGAGTACTGGTCTTTGGATCAAGCGATCTAAACCTGAAGCGATCCATCACGGCTAAAGAAGAAGAAGTCAAAATATGTTTCCTTCACGCAGACAGAAGTGAAAACAAATTCTTTAGCCTAGCCAATATCGGCTATCACCCTCGGTTAATGCAAGAAAGTGAAATGTTTTTAAGCGCTCACGTCAATGCAGCCCTGGTGGCAACGATGAATGATTCATTTCTAGAGAAAATTGGAGTGGCTGGCAAAGAGAATGAGAAGTGGCAGGCACGGGGCCGTGAACTGGTTAGGTTAAGAGGAGGTGGAAAAAAGATGCCGGACGAATGGATAGAAACGGACGGGTTATTATATTACAAAAATGGGTTGTACATCCCCGAGGACGAAGGCCTTCAGACCGAGATAGCCCAAGGTTGTCACGACTGGGTAGTAGCATGGGTCCTTTGGACAGGAAAAAACGATCAAGATAGTAACTAGGGATTTCTACTGGAAAAGGCTCGTAGACTGGATCAAAGACTATGTATAATCATGCGATGAATGTCAACAGAGTATATCCCTGCGGCATGCTATATATAGACTACTTCAACCATTAGAAGTACCCTATGCCGCCTGGACCTCCATATCGACGGACTTCATCACGCAGCTACTCGAATCACAGGGGAAAACCCAGATAATGGTAGTTGTAGACCGGTTCACAAAGATGCCTCACTTCATGGGCCTCCACGAAAACACGACCGCAATAGATGTTGCGGACACCTTCCTCAGGGAAGTCTGGAAACCACACGGGTTGCGAACCGAGATTATATCGGATATGGAGGTGAAGTTTTCTGGCGAGTTTTGGGAATCATTGTGCAAGATGCTAGGAGCCAAGAGGCGCACGTGGACAGCGTACCACCCTGGGACTGACGGACGGACGAAAAGAACCAACTAGGTGCTGGAAGGTTACTTACGAACATTTGTCAATTACGATCAGGACCACTGGTACCAACTATTGCCGTTAGCTGAACATGGCTACAACAACTCGGCAACCAACGCACACAAGATGACCCCAGTCTTCGCCAACTACGGCTTTCATCGACAGACGGAATGGATCACAGAGAGAGAAACTCATAACCCCGGGGCGACAATCATGTAGGCTCACTGGATGCAGGACATCCATCAACAGGTGAAACGAATGCTTGAAAATAAGGGGGAATAGATGAAGAAATATTATGAGCGGAAGGCAACGGAACAACACAGCATCAAGTACGGCGACTTTGTAATGTTTGATGCCAAAAACATACGTACCAAGCGACTGTCAAAGAAGGTGAGTCAGAACCTGTATGGCACGTTCAAAATCTTAGAAAAGAAAGCAACCGGGGCCTACAAGTTAGAAATATTGGCAGGGTGGAAGATTCATCCCGTGTGTGACGTTTCCCTCTTAGAACCCTACCCAACATCGAACCGACCGAATCGCGAGCAACCACCACGAGATCCCGAAGACAGTGAGGGAGATTTAGGATGGGAGGTAGAAAGGATCGTCAAGAGTAAGATCATTTCGTACACGCGAAAGGTTCGAGGAAGGAATGAAGGGCTGAAAGACCTTCTGTCTTTTGTGAAATGGGAAGGCTGCGCGGAGGATGAGAATACCTGGGAGCCACACGAGGGTATGAAGAACGCGCAGGAAGAAGTGGAAAGGTTTCATAGGGAAAACACAGAGATGCCGGGCCCGAGAGAGGTCGAGTGATATAAGAAAGGTTTTCCATCGATGGACAAGTAAACGGTGGTGGTTTTTACCCTACTATGTGGAGCACGAGATGGGAGGTAGATTGTATAATAGACATAGAGTATTCGGGACGAATACTTCGAAGAGGGGAGCTCGTGTTAGGCGCACGGACTCCCCGTACAGATTTACTGCACAAAGTTACCCTTCCTTGACACGCACGAACTTCAAAGGAAAAAGATAACATCCCCCTCCAGCCCCGGCGTTGGGAGGGCGCGTCATCACTGGCCCTCTGGGTAGTTGCGTCCCAACACCAGGAACCGCAATCACTGCAAGACATCCTATGGCACCGTATATGTCGCGGCCGTCTGTCCGCGTAGATCCCGCTCGCAGGCTATATGAGGGGAGGCCATCAGGCACCTTATGCAAGTGGAAGCAGGTGAATCGGACGATGGCGCATAAGGTTACAGACACTCGAAGACACACAGTGGGAAGAGTCGGTTGAAGGTAACGGGACGTTTTGCACCAAGGGTTGTCCCCTCGTGCCTCCAAAGTCGTGTAGAGTATGAAGGAGGTAACTATGCCCAGTAAGTGGATCGGGTGCATCCACAGAGGACAAGTTGGTAAAAGATGGAGTCCGAGGGAAAAAGCCTAGAGGTACAATCCCGCGGACAAGTCGTGTAATGCCGGAAGCCCAGAATACGATATGCAGTTGCATCTCGAATTCTCGACGGAACCAAGCAAAGAAGATTGGCCATCTACTGTCCGGCGAGTTAGACTACCCTCGACAAGCATGAGGGCAAGATAATTCGTAACCCTTGTTGTCAACGGGTAAACGCATGAGCTGACATCTGTCAGGGTCTCCACGCCATCAGGAATAACAGAAGCGCTGACTCATAAGTTGCCCATGGGACCAAAAGGTGTGGTAGAGAGTTTTCAGTGTCTATGAGTGTTCGCACTCGAGTGAAGCTTGTAGAATTACGGGCAAGATAATTAGTTAGTATAGAGTAAGCATGTATACCGCAATTGGTCAGACGTGGAATATAAATATCCAATAATCTTCGCTGCAATTAAGAACAACAAGCACGGAGAACAGATCTTATCAATATAATAAGTTTTTATCTTGTTGTTACCAATACTTCGACTATCTATCCCGAAGTACATTATTATATCTCGCCTACATTACTCGTGTCTTCTTAGCGAGTTCTCCGATATAAAGCAATTCAGGTCCTAGCTGTCGGAATACCTCCTGCCGAAGCTACCACCTATCACCGTTCCTAAAGCCTCCTCAGACAAACTTTCACAATAAGTGTCCCTTATTTGAATATCGGGCAGCCCACAACTAGCGGTCTTTACCTCCTGCCCACGAGTTTACATATTCGAGGAGTGGTGGTCCACTAGAGTATCCCTCGAGTTCGGGACTCGGGTGCGCAGCTCTTTATCGTCGACTTATCCCTCATATGAGGCTGTCCCCTTCCAGGAGTTCACCATACCTTCGCCTTCATGTTGGTCTCACTCCCGAGCCCCCCTCCGACACACTTGGTTGGGCCTGAACCTTTTGCAACATAGAGGCGCCCCTGGCTTCTATTTGCCTGGCTGTTTTACATGGAGAGAAAGTCTGGTTGCCCTGGATTTCGATCCTCCTTCGTGTGTCCTGCAACTCAAGTCCCGTTCCAATGAATGGTAGTCTTCTCTTTCCCTTTTGGTCTCGTCCACCGCTTTCCTCACTTGTGACTTTTCTTTTTTCTGGTTCCTGTGGTGAGCACGGACTACTTCCTTTTTGGATTCAAAATGGCACCCAGTATCCTTTGATCTTTTAGCCTTCCGGTGGGATGGCATCACCGACTACGCCGCAGGTCTTTCGGTTCAAGGCCGCAACCTCAATACCCGATCACCGTTGTTGTCGGTCCCTGGATGACTTTTTATAAAATGTCGTCCTCTTCAAAAGCCCAAACTGGGGGCCTTTGAACCGCTCGCTTCAAGCTTGCTTCCTGGCCATCAACAGCCACTGTGGCTACCTGGCAGCCTCGTTTTGGCGGGGTTGACAACTGCCGTTTGGACTTTGCTCACCCTTGTCGGCTTCTGCTCACACCCTGTGTTTAACCTCCCCCGCCGGTGCCACCCACCCTTCTTTCTTTACCCTTCTTCCCCCAGCCTTCATCCTCTGATAGTCCACCTTTTCCTTAGCCGTGTTCTGTTTCTTTACACGGTTTAGAGCAACCGTCGGCTTTGAATCCTCGAATTTCCTTTTCAGACCGTGTGTCGCGCCGGAGGGACCTCCTCCTCGAAGACCTTTTCGTTCTCTAAAGTCTTCTTCCGCTTTGGTGACGGTCCTGACTGCATCCAACCATTCCTCATCGTCCATATACTCTCCTAAAGAGAGTCGTCGTTGTCCATCTTCGGGGATTTGGTCTCCAATCATTTTCCTCCAGGCTAGCGTGGTGACTCTTGCATGGATATTGAGACTTTCCATTGCTAGCAAGAATTTAGCGATGTCACCGTCGTATTGAACAAAGCCCATTTGCCTAAGTGATGATTCGGCCTCATGGGTACGGCCCAATGGTTGTCTCCTGCGCCTTTCCCCATACTGTGTATATCTGAGATGTCAAAGCAACCGGGTTCGGCAGTGAGTTATCAAAAAGTGTGTACCGGAGCATCAGCGCCATCGCCTGCTCTAATATGGTCCCCTCAGCCCCTGTAACCGTATTTCGCTGTGAATCTGTCGCCGGCCTGGGCCGCCCCGGTCGTGGGATACCCGCTTCACCTACCGGACTCGAGGATCTGACACCAGATGTAGTACCACTATGGGGGCCAGCGAAGACTAATATCCCACGCTTGATGACAGAAAGGCCGGCGGACTGTAGGCGCTACCACGGATTATGTGTTCACGATTTGCCGGTGTCCGTCTAATGAGAGGTGCCTCCTGTGATCCAGAGGTGGTTTAGATTCGCACCATGGGTCCACGACCCTTTCCCTCTATGCGAGACGCCTGCGACCTATGACGCTGTCCGGATATTGTTCCCTCGGAGATGTCAGAGGCGTCAACATCGATCTCAGTCTCCGATCCAGTTTCATCTGCATTGCATGGGTTTTGGTACTCATCACTGCTATCGTCGCTTAAATAAACAGTTTCCAAATGCCCTTGCCCGTCGGGCTCCACCTCGGGTTCAATACTCGCCCTGGTTTGTATTGTCGTTCTTCGCGGACGCTTGGGCGGTCTTGCTAGAACCCTGGTCTCACCCGGACCTGGTGATTGGCTTCGACACGACGGCTGGTGGGTTAAGAGCGTCTGGGAGCTTCCAGATTCGTCGCCCTGCATTCCCGATCCGGATCCAATAGGGTTGGGTACAACATTGCGCCTACACCCGTTCATATTCAAGTTGCCAACTCGAGGTGCTGGCTGACAGGATGCCATAGTATCCGGTACGACGTTGCGTCTATGCCCATTCAGATTACCAACTCGAGGTGTTCGCTGACTGGATCCGATGATTTCAGGTACGACGTCGGGTCTAAACTCAATCAGATTGCCTGCTCCAGTGGTCGGCTGACTGCGTGAATTTGTCTGTCGTTGCCAATGCATCGTGGAATACTGGATAATCAGATGTTAGCCAAAATATAACTCTGATTTTTGGGAGGGAAGAAAATAGTTCAACCTATATCGAGTTTTGTGAAGAGGAGAAGTTTGCGTGGTTTTCTTGTTTTCGATAGGAGGCGTTAGATCTTATACGCTTGGACTGAGGGGCGGGGTGCATCATACACTTTCACTCGGCATTGACCGCAGATATCCTCTTGCGAAAAATGGTTTTGTGAATATTCAACATTGTGTCCGTGGTCCTACTACTCACAGCACTCCTAGACTTCCAGACTCCAGGCTTAAAAATTAGGACGAAATAGGGGTGTTCCTAAGGCGCGGTACTTGCCACAAAAGGTATCGGTTAGCGACAATAATTCTAGCGAGACATCGGCCACACCTAAAGCGGACGATAAATATGGAATCTCATCCCCAGCCGACCAATCAACACACATGAATGTAGAACTGTTAGGCGCACGGACTCCCCGTAAGGATTTACAGGGTAAGGTTACCCTACCTTGACACACACGAACTTCGAACAAAAAAGATAACACCCCCCTCCAGCCCCGGCGTTGGGAAGGCCCGTCATCACTGGCCGCCTGGGTAGTTGCGTCCCAATACCAAAGACGACGATCAATGGAACACATCTTATAACACCATATACGTCGCGGCCGTCCGTCCGACCGGATCCTGTTCGCAGGATATATGAGGGGAGAGCTTCGAGCACCTTATGCAAGTAGAAGCAGGTGCATCGGACGACGGGGCATAAGGTTCCAGATGCTTGAAGACAGACAGTCGGAAGGTGGGGTCGGAGGTAATGGGACGTTTTGCACGCAAGTTAGTCCCCTCGTACCTTCAAAGTCGTGAGGAGTATGAAGGAGGTAACTATGCCCAGTAAGTGGATCGGGTGCATCCAGAGAGGACAAGTTGGTAAAAGATGGAGTCCGAGGGAAAACGCCTATAGGTACGCCGAGGACAAGTCGTGTAATGCCGGAAGACCAGAATACAACATGCAGTTGCAAGTTGAATTCTCGACGGAACCAACCAAAGAAGATTGGCCATCTTCTGTCCAGCGAGTTAGACTACCCTCGACGAGCACGAGGGCAAGATAATTCGTAACCATCATTGTCAACGGATAAGCGGATGAGCTGACACCTGACGTGATTTCCACACCATCAGGAATAATGAAAGCGCCGACCGATAAGTTGGCCTTGGGAGCAAAAAGTGTGGTAGAGAGTTTTCAGGGTCTAGGAGTGTTCACACTCAGGTGAAGTTCGCAGAGTTGCGGGCAAGGTACTTAGTTAGTATAGAGTTAGCATGTATACCGTGATTGCTCAGACGCGGAATATTAATATCGAAGCATCTTCGCTGCTATTAGACACAACAAGGACGGAAAAGACATCTTATCTATATAATAAGTTATCTGCACTGTTATATCGTTACCAATACTTCGAAGATCTATGCCGAAGTGAATCATTATATCTAGCCTAGATTACTCGTGTCTTCTTAACGAGTTCTCCGATATAATCACGATTAAGGTCCTAGCTGTCGGAATACCTCACGCCGAAGCTACCACCTAACAAGAACGCACTGTAGTCGCTCGATGACCGCCTCCAGCGCCTGGACAGTTCTGGTTTGATAAAGAGATCTGGGCCAAATCTAGTAAAGGTTAAACTTCAGCTAAGGCAAGGCAGGGAGTCTAAGATGCAAGGGAAAAAGGGGATCCGGCACAACAGATTGAAATAGCTAGTCAGACAAGATGCTAACGCAAGGGCGCTCAATGGTATGATTAATATCCTATGCTAGCTAAGAAAATCCCTGGGTGAAAATTGAACATCTAAACTACGAAGCTTGCACAATCAGACATGTAATGAAAAAGTAAAAGACAATCCACAGAACCAAGAATCGGTTGCCGGCAATTCTGGTGCTTCGTCGACGGCCCTTTGACGGCGTTTGGATGTATTGGCCTGCAGCTGTAGGGGCATCATGAGTGTTAGGAGCCGGGGATGGAGGAGGCCCAGGGGAGGTCGTGATATCCTGATCCAGCGCAGGGGCCGGGGTTTGTGCTGCCGACGGAACAGTCACTGCATTTGGCGTCCTGTGAGCCAATGGGATAAACTCAGCATTTGGTGTGATGGGAGCCGGCTCAATTGTCTCAGCATCGGGGATCGTGGGATGTGGCGCAACTGTGGGGCTATAAGGGGTGGGAGCGCTGACCGGGCGCTGATCAAGCGTCCCAGAGAGTCCAGCAGGAGGCCTATCCTAGGCATCATCGTATTCATCATGGTCGCCTCCTCTCTGGTTGGGATTTCTCAGCCAACCAGCCCTCCATGGCGTCCCCTGGATCGGCTCTAGAACGGTTCTCTGCTGCTCGGAATCTGACGGCGCCGACCGCTTCGAGCGCGACACTGACACGATGGGATTAGAGCCCAATGCCTCCTCCTCCACGTCCAATGGGAGAAACCTGCTTGCGCCGGATTGCCTCAAGGGGCCAGGGGCGCCTGAATTCTTGTCCTATTCAGGCAGTTTAGTTATTGAGTCTGGTATTCTTCTAGATAGCTGAAACACAATAAACTTACGTCGATAACAATTGTATGCCGCTCCTGGGGCATCTGAGATTCCCGTTCGCCCTCCGCCACATCCTCCTGGCTGTCGTCCTCCTCGCCGTCCGCCCCCTTGTCGTCCTCGTCGTCGTCCATATCTTCCATTTCATCCCAGCGCTCTCCCGATTGCTGCCTCATACGCCTATTTCTCACCACGATGTCGTCGTCCTCGTCGTCCTCGTCGTACCATTAAATGCCCCCCACTATATCTTCCGCCTGCCCGGAATGATCCCACACGTTGCCGTCGAAAAATGGGTGTCTGCCCCCGATGGACTCCCGCGTTGATCTGTCATCCCCTGCTTCCTCGAGGCGTGACTCCAGAACCATGAGATCCAGAGGATGTTTGCCATTGTTAGCAACGAGCCACACCCGAAGGTCATCAGCTTTGTGGAGGAACATGAGGTCTCAGAGGGAGAGTGGGGCTGTAGGATCCAGACTTAGTGCGTTGCTACCCTCACGAGTTGCGCCGATGAGATATCGAGGGCACAGAATGGCCTCCTCAGTGCGGTGCGCCTTTATCAGGCCGAGCAGGTTTTTTATGCCTGGCGACTCGAGGACTCCCCAGGCTATTCCCCGATCGGAGCCATTCTGCCACCAGGGATGGCCAAGGAACGCATGCTCACCTTGAGGGGTACTGGTTCGGCGAACAATGTGGATCCACATTGCCCGTGAGGAATATGCGGAAGTCGAATTCGGCAATGTCACTGAAGATATCGATGACAACGGGAGACTGGCAGAACTTAGCCTGGATTGATTAATTACGCGGAGGTCCAGCAACCGCATCACCAGCCCGCTCTGCGTAGTCATGCTCCATTGCCGTCCGTAGTTTCTTATCCGTGTCCTTGACCAAAATCCTCAGTTGACGACTGACCTCCCTGACGTCGTCAGCGCGGTGGCTTTTGTTTACCAATTCGATCTGCAATTTGACAGGTGGAAGAGAACTGGCAAAGTCGAGGATCACTGTCAATTGATCGTCGGTTAGCAGTCCTGGATTGAACGAGCGGGACTTGATATAGCCATTAACATCGCGACGCCATACGTCGTAGGCTCTAATTTTGGTTCGAGCATTCTTGAATCCACACCAGCTTTTTGCATATGCTGTGTCGCCGTAGCGCCCACTGATTAATGTGTTAGTTTAAAGGGTTCTTGGATATATGGGTAGGTTGTTGTTGACGTACCCAGAATCCTCAATGGCCGGAACGACATAGGGATTTTCACGGGATCCCGACGGCCCACGGAGACATGAATGACAACTGTCAGCCACACATCGGAGCATGTTTGAAGAATAACGGTGTCAATGGATCATTGGTTACCTTCTCTACGCACTCCGTCTGTGCGCGGCAGCACGTGGGGGAGCCCTGCGTTTACCGCACCTGACTTCACCTTCGTCGTGCGGGACTGCCGGACCTCTACAACCAATCGTAATATTAATATCGAGCGCAGGTTAATGGTGTCACGGCACGAACTTACTTTCATAGGCTCACAGAGCTTCCTTGTTGATTCTTTGTCGCTGGTACGCCAGGCTGCCTGAAGTAATGCGATATTAGTATTGCCTACGATTAAACGATTGGACGAAGTGTACTTACGCTGCCCTTTTGCCCTGGGCTCTTCGGGCGCTCTCGAGGGGCATTTCCACTATGAGAAGTGATGAAGGGGGGTGGGGGGTGAACGATGTGAAGGAGGTGTGAAGGACGTGAAGGAGGGCAGATGACGACCTTTATAGACGTCAGAGACGCTTGTGGTATGTCGCAAAAAAAACCCCCCAGACGTCTGAGTTAGGTAAACATTAAACCCTACGATGTGATGACCTCGTAGGGTTTGCACGACTCCGACGATCTCCCACCCACTATTCAAATGAAGATCTATGTTTGTAAGCTCTAAATTTAGGTCTATAGATAATTCAAATCGTTGCTTATCGAGTTTCTTCATTGACATATGAAATAAGCTTTTAAGGCTCTCCAGGGGCCAGACGCCGAGGGGTTGTTGTTCTGGAGAGGCCAAGAGACATCATTGCCCTGGTTACAAGACATTTATGTCAATATCTTCGCGGAAGACCCCAGTATCATGCGGCTTAAAAGATAAGATGTGATCATCCGTGAAGATCAAGCGCTGACTCACTTGTTCTTGCGTGAGGCTGACATCAACCCTCATCGACACTCATCGATACTCAGCCACTCTCATAGATACTCAGCGACTCTCAGCGACACTTCGACGTGGAGGAGGCCGCCAATACCACCATATTTCCCTGAAGAGTTGATCTATCTAATCTATAAGCTTAAAATTGCAATCCTGAATACATGAAAGACTACGATAAACAAAACTAATAAAACAATGAATCTATTTAGACACCACAAGCAATCGCCCCACCGTCTCATCCATTACTTTTTGTGAACCCCCCCCTGCCATTGAACCCCTGCGAAGTCTCTTCGATATCTGTTCCTCACAATTGTCGCCCTTCGGATCCCCGCCAATGCGTACCTCTACGCCTTTCATAGACTCACGCTCCGACGCTCCTAAGCGTGTTTTCTTAAATTTAGGAACGTCCAAATTTTCATCATCCGGAGCACCGCGCTTTAGAGTCTCGCTCCCGCGTATTAGACACCCAAGTAGGTCAGAAGACATTGGGACATTCAGTCGGTTCAAAGATTTGACAACGAGCGGGGTACGAGCCATGGCGGATTCAACTGTGTCGCCGACAGGGTGTGGCGGCATCCCGGGGCTCTCCTGACCCTTACGCCTGGTGTCCGCGACATCAGATGACGAGCCGGATGATCCTGAAAGGGAAACACTTGGGGTCGTCTCCATCTTGCTGATCCCCTGATCGATTGGCATTTCCGTAATCAAATCTGGGCCCTACATATGGAGGCTAGTAATGCATGTTCCCCATATATCCTGCTGCGGAATCGGCCCAATCGGCGACGGCATCCTCAAGGAGATATTGGTGTGCCCTTAACGATGGTGTCGCCGGTCGTGTGTCGCCCTCGTCGCGGTCACAATAGATCATGAGATCGAGTGGGTCATCGAGAACTGGTTTCGACAGGAGCCAGGCTCTTACCGTTTCATCGGTATCGATGAAAACATAATCAATCCAAGATACCCATTCGGAAGGAAAACTGCGGAGCCTTCGGCGGCCTTCTGAAGTGGCACCAAGTATATAGCGAATTCAGTCGTTTGGTACATTTCTCGAAATCATAGCTGACAGCCCCCGGATGTCATAGGAAACTAATTCGGCAAACTGGACTCCATTTATATGGGGCGGACGCCAATGCAGCATGTTATAGTCAGGCCTAAAATTTAAGTAGGCCCTCCGTTCTGGTGTCTGACCCTGGCCGCGTCAGGAAGGCCAGGTCTAAACAATACGCACACCATGGGGCCTCCCACGCAGAGGACTCCAATCTAATAATCATCAGTCAGCAAGTAAAAACACAAAAGGCACTAATGGTTATGAAAGACACTAACCTGTTGGCATAGGGTCGGGAGCCGCGTAATTCCCACCCCTTGGAAGCACCCTTGGAGGCGGGGCATTGCTCCTTACCAGAGACGGAGTCGATATCTCTGTCTATGGGTCTGGCGTGCGCATCTGATAAATCGCAGGTACATCTGGTGCGTTTGCAGCATTCTGAGCGTAATAGTTCAGAGGAAGAGCATGTGCTAATGGATTAGGAAGCGCGTTATGGGCGGAAAGGGCAGGTGCGTTTTGACCCGGAAGAGCGTAATTAGCAGGAAGGCCCGGTATGTTTTGACCAGGAGGAGGGCAAATCCCAGGATGAGGAGGTACGTTTTGCCCCGGAGAGAGGTAATTCCCTTCATCATCAGGTACGTTTTGCGCCGGTACACCTTGCGCCACTACACCGTGCGCCACTACACCTTGTGCCGCTACACCTTGCGCCGGTGGGAGGTAATTCCCATGATGAGCACGTACGTTTTGCGCCTGAGGGGCGTAATTCCCGTGATCATCAGGTACGTTTTGAGCCTGCACGCCTCCCGCCGGTACTCCTTGTGCCGGTACGCCTTGCACCAGTACCCCTTGCGCCTCTACACCTTGCGCCGCTACACCTTGCGCCGGCGGGAGGTAATTTCCATGCTGAGCATGTACGTTTTGCGCCTGAGGGGTGTAATCCCGTGGAACGTTTTGGCGAACTGGACCTGGGTTTGGTACAGTCGTTGCGGGACCCCACTGGTCTGGTGCGTTGGGGGGTAGTAACCAGTCGCTCAGCATAATCTAATCATAGAAGACTCCATTCTGGCCCAGTGGGCCAGGCCTGTAGAACCATTCTTCACGGTGGTTCTGAACTTCACCCCACAGTTCTTAACGAGTTGAACTAGAGCCTCATCGATCTGGCCCATAACAGCCCTGTTATTCGCAGCCGCAGCTGTGACAAGGCTGTCGCAGGCAGGGCGCAGTGTCCTCATACCAGCGACGATTTGCTGCACATTGTTGTCAGAGAATGTCCGGATTTTCCTAAAGCCCCTTGCAAGCATCTGATACTTCACCGCCTCCCGCCATTCGCCATACAAGTGGTTGTCGTCGGGTATGCCCAATGATAACTTGTGATCAACAATCTTTCGATAATTGGAGCATCTGGAACTTATATATCGTCTCAGAGATACTGGTGGAAGGTGATAGGTTTGGCCCGCCGGAGCCTGGAGGTTTCCCGCATTTGGCATATAGACGTACTCTACGTTACTATGTGCCATATCGCTAGACTTTTGGGTGTATAGGTTGCCGCCGGGGTGAAAATAGCCTGCAGTGGGAATTCGGTGGATATCGTGGACGTTGTGAGTGTGAGTTAGTTCTGGGTATGAATTGTGTGGATTTTGTGGAAGTTGTAAATGTGAGTTGATTCCGGGTATGAATTCATTCGATCAGGATCAATGCTGATTATATATACAACTCTCAGTGGTTTGGCGCTTTGAATGCCTCTTGATTCTTTTCAAGAATTTGTA
>Ga0307517_10002538_pt1 | contig 29084 bp, 41 predicted proteins | sample 23_EM_MG_FD_194515 | JGI IMG/M metagenome (GOLD analysis project Ga0307517, IMG submission 194515) | Populus trichocarpa ectomycorrhiza microbial communities from riparian zone in the Pacific Northwest, United States - 23_EM | ecosystem: Host-associated > Plants > Roots > Unclassified | place... | reverse complement strand
TCTTCCGCGACAGGCTTCAGCGAGTATTTCTCCACCACTTTGCCGTCGGGGCGCCCCAGGTGGGACATGAGGATCACCGATCGGGCACCTGTTGCAGGGGTTTAGTGCGAAAATCGGTGCGATCTAACAACCACACGCCTTTCTCGATTGCATACTTGATCGTGGGTAGAGCGGCTACGATTCTCTACAAGATATTGAGCACAGATGGGCGCGGAACAGAAGGAGAGAGCCGTACAGCAGGGTTGGTGATCTTGCCCTCCTGGATGGGGACGTTGAAGTCGACGCGGATGAGGACGCGCTGTCCAGGAAGGTCAAGGTCGGTGATGGCGAGTTTGTTCGAGAGCGACATGGTGGTTTGTGAGACGATGGATCGGATATACTCGTTTTACCGATATACCTTTTTGGGAAAACGCCTCATGATTTCCAGGTTAGGGTTACCGGCACTCCTCCTACACACACACCATGGCAGACGACGCTTCTAACGCTCTCGGCCTCGACTTTTCTCAGCTCACAGTCGCTGATAAACAAGAGCCTGTCCCGGAACCCAACGCCGTCGAAGAAAATGACACAACGACCCCCACAACGAAGAAGGAGAAAGGCAAACCTTACGTTAACCCAGAGCGTGTAAAGACTGGCGGTGCTCAAAGAGTAGGGCATTTTCTATATTTTTATCAAATTCTATTTGATACCCCGCTATAGGACAAGCTCAGTGACGAGGCCCTACAAGAGCGGATGGCTCGCATTAAAGAACAAAATGAAAGAATCAAGCAGAGAAGACTGGTCAGCTCATTCGCGTAGGGGGGGGTTACATCCGGATCTAACTATTCTCTGTGCACAGGATGTGCAGGCAGACGAAGATGCATTCCGAAAAACCCAAGAAATAGAACGCGAGAAGCAAGCTCACAACCGCAGGGTCCAGTCCGATGTCGACCGTGCGCGAGATCAAAATGCAAAGAGGAAGATGGATAAAGTCCAAAGTCGTGAATGGGACTCTGGAAAACCTTCTGTGGACCGTCGCGGGCAACAACCAAACAGATTGGATCCTCCTCCTCCTCAATCAGAATCACAAGGTGCAGAGGCAACGCCTGACTGGGCCAACTCTCCTGCACAGGACAACGTTGAGTCTGGAGGCTGGACTAGAGGGGGGAATCCGCCATCCCACCGAGGCAGGGGCAGGGGCAGAGGCAGAGGCAGAGGAGGCAATCATCCTATCCACCGCGACTCTGGACCACCCACAGGCGGTCGAGACGCCCTTGACACAGCTAACAATTCATCCCCACCTGCAACTTGAATTTCGCACGCCAACAAACAATCATACCCTTGCTATCGAATACAGCGTCTTTGCCAGTATAATATGAAATCACAGGCTTATATTTGTCTATATGTAACGGGCACTCGTAATTTGTCAAGAAACATCACCCTTCATGAACGCTGGAACAGGGAGGCGTAGCTGTTTTCTCTTGAAGACAGCATGCGACAATGAAAACCCGATATTCTCCGTTTCTTTGGTAGTCTTTCGTGGGGATGGGCTCTTTTGTCGGTTTGTTACGTTAGACTTCGCCATGTAGTTTCGCCAGGAGGGTCGAGAGGTGCAATCTTCCTTGAAATCACAATACGCGAAGGAGTTGCCTATCGTAGAATCCGAATTAAGTTCGTCCACGTTATTGTTGAATGCTCGAGAACTGAGCGAGGGTATCGAAGAAATTGGAGATTGCGATGAGGAGGAAATATCAGGGAGCAACGAATTCGACCAAGGTAGGCCTGAAGACCTTAGAGGAATTGCGCTCGAATGCTGCACATCGCCTGATGCGTATGCAATTGAAGTATCAGATTCTTGGTTGATATCGCTGCCAAAGACTCTCTGCAAAAAGCGCATTCATGAGTAATCCATCCTATATGTAAAACGAGATCCATAACAAACCTCAAAAACCAGATTAAGGTCGCTAAACGATTCAATGTCGATCATTTGGCTTGAGATGCTTGCTCGATGTTCCTTCTTCATATATTTTGACGCTACACCAGGATCTCTGGTAGGGAAAGATGGCTGTCTCGGTTTTTTCTGGGATCCAAAAATGAGGCTAATTTCTGTCTTTATGGATTCACTCGCCAGAGGGCCAAGACGTGAAGTACCAGACGTTCTTGAAAGGGAAGGGGGAAGAATGGGCGTTAGATTCTGTGAACCCTCGTCAGATAGTGAGTGCACGTTGATCATGGTCATTGAAGGATAGGAAACACTGTCGTCGGGGTGAATTTTAGCCAATTTAGAGGTCAAACCAAGTCGCGAAACTAGGGCGTCGAGTGCAGCTTGGCGTTCCACTGGTAAGACTTCATGCAATGACGAAAGAGTGGACACGGAGGGCGTCATAATGAATTGTTTCCCTTCGGATATCGCCTGGCGTTTCCAAAATTTGGTGACCTTTTTTTGATCTCGAAGCTGCCTTCGAGTCATCAAAGTCATTCGTAAAGCAGATGAATACTCATCCGATGTGTGAGGTTTTACTGATTGCTCATGAGAAGGTTCCCTCGATACCCTTGATTCGAATGAGTGTGGCGGTTGGGGTTTAGACAAGACAGGCATTGAAGGAACTTGATCGTCTGCTGGATGCAACTTTCCAAGTAGGTTTTCGTAGCGAGTTTGCAATTCTAGTTTCTCCCGCCTGTCGGCTTCGATCAGGTGTTCAAGAGCCACAACCTTGCGCCGTTCGAGAAGCAACTTTTCCTCCGAGTTTTTCAAGAGACCTTGGAGTATCGAGTGCTCGTGAATCCAGAAATTAATAGCGTCTCGCAGCCGGAGTTGCTCATTTTCGATCTCGGGCGCGATGCTGGTCGTGGAAGTCCTGCCACTCCGATGAAGGCGCCGAAGACCAGAGGTACCAGGACCACCATGAATATGGTTGAAATTACCAGGGATCGGCGGCCTTGACGTGATAAGGTCAAACAGCGAGGGAGCCCTGTCTTTCTGGCCAGAAGGCCCATTGAACGAGGAGGAGCCTCTCACATTTGGCAGGTGTAAATCGAAAGGAGGAGCGCCAGGAACGAAGGTTGCAGATTTTGCGCGACGGTGGAGGATGTTAAAAGCCTTGAAGAACCGCATTTCATGGTAGTAAAGTCAGCGCGTTGCATATTTATGTTCGGTCTAGCGGCTGACATGGTGGAGGGAGTACAAACACCAAAAAGGAAATCTTAGAATCCTCTCCTCCTCCATGTTCGCGGTAGCTACCTCCTTCTTTGCCCGCACAAATATAAGTCAGTCCTACAATATAGGATCCTCGGTACCACAAGGAATTGGAAGCCTCAGCAGACCTGCAACTCCAGGCGGAAAGGCCACACCCCTCACTGCCCCTGCTGCCGCGACACCTGCTTTCTTTACCGGGCTTTGGAAGGTCCAATCAGCATGGCATAAAGTCACCAATAAGCGCGTATCTGTATGGATTTTTGACAAAAGAGGCCCAGATGTAGAACGACTGTCCCCTCAGGCGAAAGAAAGAGTGATCGAGGTGATGAAGGCAGAGGTAAGTTGCATGAATTCCACTGCCGACGTCGTAATCCAACTATTCTCTCTGCAGGCGTCTGCTCTGGGACGACTGCGTCACCCTTCAATACTTGGTGTGCCGTCTTTTTAAAATTACCACTGTACCACATTCATATCTTGCCAAAAGAAATGGTGGAACCCCTCGAAGAAACTCGAAGCGAGATTATATTTGCAACAGAGCCCGTTCTATCCTCACTTGAGCTTGCCATTCCAGATTCCGGTAGATACTCCTCAGTTGTCGAACTGGATGAAATCGAGGTATACTCTCTAATTTATTGTTGACACGGCAGCCGCTGACAATCTCGAATGTAGATCCAGAAAGGGATACTCCAACTTTGCAAAGGCCTTTCGTTCCTCCACACATCCGCCAGGTTAATACACTCCAACATATGTCCAGAGAGCGTTGTGATCAATGGTGCTGTCAGTCATACCCGACACCGTCAAAATGCTGACTCGAACTGAATTGTTACATTGAACAGGGTGACTGGAAGATTTCCGGCCTTGGTTTGACAATCCCCCTCCAAAATTCTGCGGGCAATCCTTCGAATTGGGAATTTCCGACCTTTGATGGCAGGGCACCAAGTTATATTCAGAGATCCTTTGATTACATGGGTGTGTCGACATCCTCGTCCATGGTATTAATTCTAATTGCGCTATCAGCACCGGAATACGCTTTGGACGAGCAACTTGTAACGGCATCTGATATGTATTCCTTGGGCTGCCTCGTTTACGCAGTCCACTGCAAAGGCGATCCGCCCTTCAAGAACCATGGCAGTCTTGGCGGATTGCGTGACAATGCCTCAAAACCTGTGCCAGGCATAGAAAGACTTGACAAGGACCTCCAAGGTGCGTTATATCGCCCACCAGTCGTTTCTTTCAGATAATGAATGACTTGCTGTGGTTTTAGTTTTACTGCGATCCTTAGTCACTCGACACTATGGCTCACGACCCACACCCGACAATTTGCCGTCTCACTCTTTCTTCTCGTCTCTACCCATATCAACACTCAACTTCTTAGATCGTTCTAATTTCACTTCGAAAACACGGGAAGAAAAGATTTCCTTCATGAAAGGATTGACTAGTGTCTTGGGTAGATTCTCTGATGGATTGCGTACAAGAAAGATCCTCCCTTCGTTGCTGGAAGAAGTAGGCTCTCAAAAATATGGTCTGGGAACTGGTTCTGAAATTTTGTCTGATTGTAGATGAAAGACACCCAGCTGCTGCCATACATTCTCCCTAATGTATTCGTCATATCCCAATCCCTTTCGGCATCTCAATTCGCGGCCACAGTACTACCCAGCCTCAAACCACTTTTTTCCATTCGAGAGCCCCCTCAGAACATGTTGACGCTGCTCGACAATCTCACGATGCTGCAGGACAAGACTGACAAAAATGTATTTCGCGAACGTACGTCAAAAATCGACTTTACGACACAATCATTTACCACCCTTGTACAGATGTGATGCCCCTCGTATACAATGCATTGGAATCTGAACATGCTGTGGTGTGTGGTTACTCACTGCTCACCCTGAAATTTGATTAATTGTAGGGCTACTAAGGTCCAAGAACGCGCTCTCAATGCGGTTCCAGGACTTTGTGAAACGATAGATTATGCCGAAGTTCAGGGGGTGCTTTTCCCCCGTGTTGCGGTACGAATTCTTCGGTTTGCGTTTATGAACACTAATGAAGGGTATTTCGCAGTTGGTATTCACCAAAACCCGGATATTGGCTGTCAAAGTGGCGACCCTTGTCACCTTTTTGGCTATGGTAAAAACCCTTGACCAGGTAAATTTCTCGCATACTACTCATCTCAACCGTGGCCATGAGTGCTCACTGGTGAAGTAGACAAGCTTGACACAGAAACTTGTTCCGCTGCTTTCAAAAATACGAACCAAAGAACCTGCGGTCATGGTCAGTTCTTCTGGATTGATGTACCTTCTGCTTCCTGAGGTCTTTTTAGATGGCGACATTGTCTGTTCAAGAAGCTATGGGTTTCAAGGTCGATCGAGAAGCAGTGGCTACATTGGTTTTGCCTCAACTATGGGCCATGTCGATGGGTCCTTGTTTGTGGCCTTTTTCTTGTCTTTGGCAGAGTCTAACCAGTTGCTTCAGTGCTCAGTGTCGGCCAGTTCCACAGATTTATGGAAGTGATAAAGAAACTAGCGGAGCGAGTAGAAAAAGAACATAACCAATTCTTGCGAGACTCTCAGCGACTCGAAGATCGGTCTGGTATTGCCTCTAACGCAGAGGCGGGCAGTACTGCGACAACATCTAATGTTGACTTCGCGAGTTTGGTGGGAAATGCAAATGGAGCCACAGTCAAGGCAGATACCGTCATCGATAGCAATGCTTCCTGGGATGACGACGTCTGGGGAAGTATATTCAACACGAATTCAGTATGTCCTCCATTTTTTTCAAACGATCTTCCTTCTCAATTCAATTCAATTCACAGACTCCAACACCACAACATCTATCCTCGCCTTCGGTTCAACGACCATCGTCGGATACAACGAATTTCCTGCCTCCTCCAACTAGAAATACTTCTTCGTTCCAGACCCTACCATCCACCCTGAATCCAACACCCCCCAAGCTGGTCACTCCTCGCTTAGAAGAAACAGTCAAGAGCGCACGAACTTTCCCAAAACCTGGACTCGAGGCATCTCGTCCACCTTTCTCACAGACGACTGCTTTTCCTCCTCCAATTTCACAATCACCCTTCAGTCAGCTGCCTCAGCCGATTAAACCTGCTCAATCGACACTCTCTGCCCCAAATTACAATATTCAGTTTTCTAATCCAATACCAACAACACGAACGTTCGCTCCCCAGAATATCCCATCAACGCCACTCATGCCACAACAATATGGAACAGGCCACCCCGCGTTTCCGCCACCACCTCAAATGAGTGGTCTTCTGGTGCCCTCCAAACCAGCTCAATCCAAGCTGGGCCAATCAACCAATAAATTGTCAAAGGATGACTGGGGTGACTTTGATCCATTATTGTAATTATTTAAATAACATATCCATCGAGAGTCGAGACCCAAGTTTTCAGATCAGATCATTGGTCTGATTCTTGTTTGTTCCCAACAAACCATTCAGGATAATGCTTGCTCCAGGCTTTGAGGAGATCAAACCTGCACCCCCGTAGACCGTACCCTTGCATCTCACGTTTTGTACACCTGTTCGACAACAATGTAAGTATAAAAGCGTACGCTTATGACATGCAAACCTGAGACGCACATGACAAGCACCCGTCTGCACAGTCACAATTGTCAACTGCGCTGCGAGCACGATCGAGAATGACATGAACTACATTTTGAGGTGTCAAGAATTCATGGTGCCAATGAATGACAGAGAATTATACCGTGATCAAATGCTTTCGCCACAACTCCACCAGTTTTACCAGGAACATCATAGAATATCAATCTGTGTTGTCAGATTCACGAATTTAGGGTTCTCCCTTTAATCATACCTTGGAAACCGCTTGGGAGGAGACTCGGTGTATTCCTCATTTACCACTCGACACTCCGTCTTCGCGTCCTCCGAAGGAATAAATTGATTGAGAAATGCGTGTCCAGCAGCGTGTATGGCTGCCGCACCATCGATCCTTTCCAAATTCAATGCTTGCAAGATATGATTAGGGAGATCGATCCAAAATCCAGTAGTTTCACGTTCCCAAAGTGGTGTCATTAGATCAACTGCATCCAAGATCGTGCTTCCCCTAAGATGTTAGAATAATTAGATTATCCAAACAAGCATGCAGACGGGCGCTGACCGAATCCTGAAGTAACCTAAGGGTTTTTGTGAAATAGAATTACATAGAGAAAGTCCAGGAACACACCGAAAACTCTTGTGCAGACATTTAATCCTGTATCCTATGAATGGGTGGTAAGGTTTATATAAATGCAACTCACTGCCAAACTGCACGGGATTGTCGTTAATGTTTACAGACCGATAGGTGTGTAACGGTTCAATGAGACTGGGAAGTATCTTTTGGTTTAATACAAAACGTGTTCCCTTGCTTGATTGTCACTTACGTAGAGTCGCTGGAAAGGTGTTAGTGAAATTTATTTTTGAAGCAAATCAAAAAGGCTTACCGCGGAGAAGTTGTGTAGTTGACATCCGTACGAAGAATTTTAGCTGTTCTCGAGTCATGGCTGACCTCTTTAACCTGGGAATTCCGTCCAGGTAGCGTATATCAATGAACTAGAAGTAAACTCACGATGAACGTTTCTCCCTGATGCATGAACTTTGTCTCGCGATATGAACCACGTTTTGAGTACGAAAAGCATGATACATACCACTCCACCTTCATATAATTCAAACAACGCGCGAGAATACTCGACTTCTTCTAACATGTAGGCTGCTTCCTGGGGTTGACTCCCCCTGATTTCCACAACCGCGTAGGTTTCTTCGTGTGCCCCACCTATGTCAAGAAAGTCAATATGCAACGTTATTGTTCCCGTGAAACTTACGGATAGAAACATGTCGAGAAGGAAAGGGCAAGAACTTTGGGTGTGTGTGATACCTAGAGGGATTAGTTGAGCCTTCTCACGAACGGCAAGCTACAATAGACAGTCAATTACCAGCCATCTGCATCCCTTCTCAACCTTGTTTTGCATACATCCATCATTCGTGGGCCAAACCAAATTTCGTCCTCAGAGGTAAGGGGAATCTCCTGGCCGGCGCATTGGAGGTGAGCTGTTCCAAAATGTCATTTCGGGTTAGATAGTCCATGAAAAATGGGCCACATAAGTTTTATACCTTCAAGAATTAATTCATTATCAATATCAACGACTAAATCATCCAGAGAATTCTCGAAAAGCTCGGAGGGGTGTTGGATGAAGTGTTGGTCAATTGAGAAGGGATCTGCAACCAAGATTGCAAGAGAGTCGCGGGCACGCCTCCCTGCTCTTCCTGCTTGTTGTTTCTATTATAATGCAAGACAAAGTTAGATTAAAACAGCCGACGATCTGGACGAAAGAAAACCCTACGAAGTTAGAAATGGTCATTGGAAAACCCAGCATGATCACAGCATCGAGAACGCCAATGTCGATGCCGAGTTCTAGCGCATTAGTGGCAATTATCCCAAGCAATTGACCAGAAAATGCGTCATGCTCAATTTTTCGGCGGTCCTGTTTTATCCATGAATCCAAGTTGAAATACCTCAAGGAAAAACGCGAACCTCGCGAGTATATCCTGATATAGTTAGAATGCAGGTGGTGACTAGTGATCAAAAATTTCTTACCACCTCTGTAGGCCTTGACCCTTTCCAATATGTCCAAACGGCCTTCGTTGCTTAAGTCTGCTTTGATGGTTTTCATGGCCTAAAATGGCTCGATCTTTGATTATTGAATTCGTGGCTTTAAAGGAAGCCTTACCAGTTCGCAGACTTTACGAATCTAAATGAAACAACTTGGTCATTGCTACTGACTGGAAGCGACGAACTTCACCTTGCAGAAAAGGATTACGCGGACACCCTTTTTCATCAAAAACCGCATGATAGTCGAGGCTTCGGATAAAGATGAACGCCTTCCTAATGATGGGGCCATAGAGTCTACAAGAGGAGGGTTCCATAGAAGATATTCTTTGTCGCCCGACGGCGCTCCGTCGTTCGAAACGACCTCGAGTTCATTTACATTGAGTGCAAAGAGCTTCCCCATGTACTCTGCCGGATTTGCGAGCGTTGCGCTACATGAGATGAAACGTAATCGCATGTCTGAATGAATTGGTGTTCATTGATAACCCATCGGAAGGTGAGAGGCAAGACGAACTCCCAACCGCTGCGCACACCCTCCGGAATCTCCGCAAGATATAAGCGACGTGGCTGTGGTCAGGGTGTCAAGATACTGGCATCATGGGTTAGGATAAGGGATTCACCTCCCAAAAAGTCCTGTATAATAGTGCAATTCATCGACAACCAGAATCTAAACCAAGTCAGAAACGAATTTCTCAAGAATAAAGGCACATACCTTCAATCTCTTCAAAAAGCTTTATTAATCATGAGAATTGGAACCGACTCGCAAGATCACAATCGCGTAAATACCTTCGCCATTTTTCTTCATTAGGAAGTATTGAAGCGTGCAATGTGTCCTAAAGGGAATTCTCAGTGATAAAGGATCAAAATGAACAAACGAAGTAGTAATGTACAAAATTTGTGAGGACGACCGACGCCGTCTCTCGAATCGCTGATGGGGGTTCAGTACAGAGCTACACGGTCGTGCGTGATTTGACTTGCCAACTCTAGCGTCCTTCGGGGTGTCACCGTCGTATGTAGCCACCTGGCAAAGGAAAGTGTTGGGGTGCTCATTATGATACAATGAGGTAACCATACCTTGAGGTGCTCGAACCCTGGACATGTTTGAAAAAGTTTCTGAAGAGAGGCCATTTGGTCTTGGGCCAATGCCTTTCAATGAAAAGTCAGATCACAAGTTACACTTGTTGGGCAAAATCAAAATACTTTGGTAGGAAAAACCAAGACGGCGGTCGCGTCTGGGTCTTTCTCGAGATCAGCCAGGAGCGAAATCTAAGAAGCGATGAAGTAAAACATAAGAAATATAACAGGAGAGCGAACCTGATAAATAATACTTTTACCCGACGCGGTGCTGGTAGATACCACGACGTGTTTTCCATTTCTGATGGAATTGATTGCAGCCACCTGGTGAGAAAATAAAGACTTTATGTTCTTTGAGTGAAGAACTGCGTCTGAAATCGCCCGAGAAATAGGTGGATTCAAAGTGTCTGAAGAAACGCATGTCTGAGTGTTTGGACAGAAGAACCAACTTGTTTCTAACCAGTTTGAGCGACCCTTGCATCCACCTTCTGGCGGTGGACAACTTGATCAAGATACCACAGCGAATTCGTCATGTCAAAAATGACCTGTTCGATAGAAGGACGCTCGTTGGGGAGAGGTATCGACTTTACAACCTTGTCTGCAGGGGGAACCGCGAGGTCAACTGGTAAATAACGTCGGCCTGCAGTTATTAACATTTGTACAGGATCTTCCGAGGGTGGGGTGGCGATCAATAACCTGATGCGCCAAGTCAACGCCAATTCTGGAAATGAGATGGAAAATTCACTCGTTGATTCCTTGTTCGAATCTTGCGTTCCGACTTTCGATGAGTTTCTTCAAACCAGCAGGGGAAATAGATGGAGAGGCAAGCGACCTTTAAAGGATACAATGGTGAGAGTATTGAGAGTGAAAGATAGTTTCTGGGCTGACGTTGTTGAAACCGTAGATGATCTTTTGTTCGAATTATCAAAGAAATCAAGAACAAGGACGGACCCTTGTTGGGAAGCTGGAGTTGTTGGAAATGTAAAATTAGAATAATCATCAGTGCGATTTGAAGCATCTTTATGATTATTCTCGGCCTGGTATTCTTGGAAAGGAATGTATGAAAACTTGACAAGGTCCGGGAGTAGCGCTCTGTTACAACTGTGAATACAATATACATCTAAAACATCATGGTCGCACTTAATCTCGGCCACTTTGGTAACTTCTAGAGGGCTTGAAAAATGTGGTTGTTAGTTTGAAAAATGCCGCGGAGAAAAACGAATGCTCTACTGTTTTAACAGGCCTTCGACTGAAGATCGGACCGCTGAGAAACTCGTGGCAAGCTGCCGCTTGGAAGAGACAAAAGCAAGTACCGTGTTAAGAGCCTGGGAGTTAGCGTATGAAACCTTAATCAGTACTAAGTCAATCATGAGAAATGAAGACATACTTTGAAAATCTGTGTGATGTGGTTTGAATTCAAGAAATGATAAGGGCCGCAAAAAGGGGATGTTTTTCTTTCGTTACCTTGAAAAGCTTACATAGCTATAGCCTAAGTCTTAACTCAAGAAAGAGGGTATGGATGCATACCGAATGGAAGTAATCCGGCCAGATGGATCGTTCAGCGTCATCTTCTGTCATTCTTGGCTTCTTATTTTGACATCGTTTCGTTGCTGAGGCATTTTTGGCTTGAGGAAGCGTTTTCGATGAGGTGCCTCTCCCTTCTGTGTTTGCCTTGCGCTTTAAAGGCATTGCGACCCTATTTGAGTTTCAAGATGGAGGCCTGTCTAAAGCCTGTCCTGTTCAAAAATACGTAATGGGGGCCGCGGGCCGTCAATTGGTACATCGGATGATGTCACCACCTTCGAAATCGACTCCGCAGCATACTTAAACCTCGCAATGGTCAAGAGAGACGCTCCAAGGTTTTCTCATCGAGAACCCTTCTTATTGTGGTTGGTCGTTTGCAATCCAGATGCGCTCTAAATCGCTTTGTCTCTCTTTTGTAATCTCACTGGGTTCCTGCCTCGCATTCGCTCCCGGTCAAGATCATCGATCATCGAGCAACGTTAGGTTCGGCCCTCAAGAAGTACAGGAAACATTCGATCTGGCGACATTCGATGGCGGAGGTAAATCACGCACTGGAACGATCTATAGTATTCTCTCCAATGACCCTAGGTTTGTGTTCAGGTGGTCCCAAACCAGTCAATCGAAGATTTTGATCATTGTGTTCAGGTTCTCACTCGTCACCAAGGCTCTCAATTTTGTTGAGGACGTGGCCTCTTTCCTGAACGACTCCTCTTCTGTGTGAGTCGCGCTTGTGTTCCTCGTCCGCAGGCAATCTCATTTTTTGCGTGTTCTCCTCTCAGCGTCACTTTCTTTGCACCATCCGACAGAGCTCTGCGCCACAACCATAGTCACGTTCCACACGAGAATCGTTCTGGGGTTTCCGTCATTGACCAGGTTACTTCCAATGCCAATTTTGATGAGACTGGATCCATCGCAGAATTCCGCGATTTCCCAAGGGCTCTAGAAATGCTTGACGAAATCAAACTTTCTCCTTCTGATAGCCCGGACCATGAACGAAGGAAGAAGATTCTCAGGACTATATTGCGCTCAATTTTGCGCTATCACATGGTCCCCGATATCGCCTATGATGTTAGTGATTTGGGAAGCAATACAACTTATCCCACAGGGCTTAAAATCTCTGGTACGTATGGCGGTCAGCCTTTGCGCCTAAGGGTTTCCCAAAACGCCATACCACCCTCCACACACATAAACTTTTTCAGTAGTATCGTTCGTCCCAACGTCGAGGCTACAAACGGTGATTTAACATCTTGCATAAAAGTCCATCTCGAATATTTATGTCAACACTTTTTAGGTATTATCCACGAGGTTGACCATCCACTCCTCCCTCCTTTATCAGTCTTCCAGGAGCTCTACATGACACCTCATTTCTTCTCGATTTTGGTAAGCGTTTCGTTTTATTGGCTTAAAGCGTGTTAACGCAATCGTAGACTTCTACCCTCCAACGGTCTAACCTAACGAAAGAGTTAGACATTCGTTATGTCCGTGACAGAGGTCTCGAGGGCACCCCTCTCGTGACAATATTTGCTCCCACCAATCGTGCATTCGAAAAACTTCCCGTAAAACTGAAGATGTTTCTCTTCTCCCCGTTGGGAGAGGCAGTGCTAGCAAAGCTTCTCCGGTATCATGTCGTTTCTGATGCTATCATACATTCCAGTGAATCAATTTTGTCCCCTCCCATATACGTCTTTGACGCCGAATCTTACAGATTATATCTTTGGAAAGCATGTAAAGGAAACTCCTGTATCCGAACCACTAAAAAATGGGCAATCCCGGTTCGCAATTTGTTTATGTAAATTAAATTACGTTTTTAAAAGGGATGAACACAGACACTCAGGCCGGCCACAAGGCGACCATCGCAACCATCCTGGACATGTGGAACCTATAGCATCTCACAACCTTACGCTGCGAACCTTACTTGTGAATCATACTGTTCATGCATATATTGTGCAGAACAAGATCACCTTCCCTTTCCCAGGTCCTAAGAAGCCGTCGGTAATTGACACCAAAATCTTTGTCAATCGGCATCTGGTGGTGGTATCTGATATCGTCGGTTTCAATGGTGCCATCCACGTCATCGATAAACTACTCGACCCAAGGCAAGGACACCATTGCCCTGGCCACCATTGTCGGCACAGACATGGCCCTGGTTCCGATCATCATCTCCAAGGTAGTCCATTTGAGGATGACGGACTCCCTGAGATTTGGGAAGATTGGGAAAACTGGCTTCCTCAATGGGCGGAGCAGGGTTGATGGAATTTAGTGACTCGCAGACGGTAACCACTGAGTATTAGTCCTTTCGGTAACCTTTATCTCCTCTGATCTGATCTTTTAATTCGTCGTACATGTACAGTAGCTTTTCAACTCTGATTAAATTTCCCCAAAATTGTTCAGCACTTTTCATTACGCTTTAATTTGGCCGCAAGTCGTTGGTGGATACGCGTTTTCTTATGGGCAACCCATTCTGCACCTTCCTCGAGCATGACAGGTCTGTCTTCCTGTGTCGTACAGACCTGGCAAATGCGTCTCGTCCTGGCTTGCAACACCGACACAGGGCTTTAGAACAACCAGCATGAGTTATGGAGCTTATGGCATGACATAAACACCCCACTTGATATCCTTGGGGCCAACATTAAGCAGTCTTGAGGCTGTTTCCGATAACGATTTTGGGTCAGGTAAATGTTCTTGTGCGAGGAAAACTAAGGGGGGATTATTCGGTGGTCAATTTCCGTTATGATGCATGAATTACAATCCTGGATTTCTGTCGCTGGCTTGAGGATTTCGCTTGACCAGTCATTCTCTGATGAAAAAGTTTGAAAATTATCCAATTCACAAATAATTTGGCCTTACCTGAGGTATCTAATAAGTAGAATGGTACAATATCCTCCTCATTTTCGTTGGCTGTTGAAATTGCGGGTAACAGCTTATTTCGTATCCATGAAATTTGCCTTTTCGCATATTGCCTGGTGGATATTTTCATGCATTCCACGGCGTCTTTATAGGAGTCTTCAGAAGGCGCATCCAGATAAGAACAGAACTCCCGATAACCTAAGGTCCGATGAAAAGTGTATGCGATTTATGAAATCAATGCCAACCTATGGACTGATAAATTCCGAGTGAATAATCTGGATTGGGTGACTCCGCGGTGCTCTGAGAAAGGGTGTTCGCCAAATCCCGTAGACTTCGTACTTCATCAACGAGACCTTGCTGCCGGCTGTGTTTCAGCAACGTCCATTGATAAATAAAAAAAAGACCCCCCACCACAATCATATCGTCCACACGAGCGTCCAGTCGGCTATTTAGGATCAAAGGGTCAGCATACAACCAAAAACATAGCGCACGAAATCTGACAACAGCAACATGAATAAGGGAGTAAGTTGCTCAAAAGGCTTTTATACCTCGGTCGACTATCGGACGTGTTTTTGGATTGTTCAAGGATAACATCGCTGGGGCGTTTCCGACTTTCTTTCAAGATCTCAAGGCTCCTTAAAACCTTTCGGGTATCTTTCCAGTGCCATCGCTTGGCTATCACAGGGTCAAGAGCAGAGAGCAGGGCATGAAGAGAAAAGGCTTTATCAGGATCCAACTTTGCTGATGGTGCTTCCAACGGCAAATCGGTCAAGAGAGTTAGCAGATCGGGGGATAACGAGGCGATGGAATCTTTTAGATCTTGAGACCATGAGCTTGCGTGCGCTACTTCGGCAAGGGAGATGTCGTTTGAGACTAATCGATTGGGGAATATTAAATGCTGAATCCAATACGACGTTCCTCCAACAATGATGGGCAATTCATGACGTTCATGCATTTCGTTTATCTACGAGAGAAAGAGACACAGTCAGTGAATCACATGCGACATATCGTTGACTGACCAGCTTCAAGGCATCTTGAATCCACTCTCCCACAACATATTGTTCCCCAGGTTGCTTGAAGCCCATCAACAGGTGTGGAATACCCATACGTTCTGGTTCTGGCACTTTGTTGGTGATCACATCGAGGCCTTTGTATACTTGCATGGAATCCGCATTGATGATTTTTGCTCCACGCCAACCGGACTTGTTGCTCAGGCGGTCTAGGTGAGCAGCGAGGTCAATAGCGAGTTTCGATTTTCCGACTCCCGTTGTGCCACAAATGGCTACAATGGGGCGAAGGGCCATGATGAAAACGGTGAGGAAAACGGTAATAATTTCGGGCTGAGTCCTGACTAAGTTACGCTCGTGAAGGGCCGCGAACCGGGCCGCGTTTAGAGCCCCGCAACAAAAGTTCTGACCAATGATGGCGCGGACTGAGCAAAGCAGGCGAGAGTTTAGCGAAAAGAGACGTCGGCGGCGCTGAGACCGGCCGGACGCCCAAAATTTTTTTTAATTACGACCGAATTGAGAGGTACAGCTTTGTACGTAGTAAAAAATCGTAACCACACAAGAAAAAATCACAACGCCTGGGCTCTGATTAATTTTCGCAGTCTTAAGAATGATAATGAAGGTTGGCAGGGATCATAGTAGATGATTCCTCTTCAACAGGGAAAAACATCAGGGGACATTTCCATCAGGTCGAAACCATGGAAACGGGCGACATGGCGAATGTTCCTCAAGCAAATCTGCTTCTCCTGAAGTGTTGCGGCATGAGCGGTGTCCTCGTCAATTCCAGACTCGTCGACGCCGAAAGCGTCTTGAATGCTTTTGTAGGTCCAATCGGAACGTAAGCAGAGGACGGTGTCAGCAACTTTGATTTCCTCGATATGGATCGAAGGATGATCCGGAGTGCTCGTGGTACTTTGATCCTGCATATCATTATCGAGCGTCAAAGTACTGAAATCGTCGGCAAGGCGGGAAAAACTCGTAGGATCGCTGGGGTCGTTGAGGGGGTTGCGCGGTAATCCCTCCCCGGACGTGTCGACCCTAGTGTTCTTGGCGGTGGCCATGCCAGCGGCCCTGGGAATCACAGTTTCCGTGATCAAGTACGGAGCCGAGAAGGCGTACAGTGATGACGAACGGGCGGCGGCCGAGACGCGAATGTGTCGTACACGCCGGGCAACTTTCTTGGAAATGACTCGCATGATCTGGTGTGGGCGGGTGGGCAATGAAGATTTTTGGTAGCGATAACCTCGTGATGGCGCAGGCAAAATAAACTTAGAGGCGCTGAGACCATGTTAAGGACGTCTTTTATAATGTACTGGAAGATCTCACATCCTGAGATGAATAAGATGACTTCACAGACCTTCTCAGATTGCCACTGGAGGCGGATCGGTAAGGTGAAATACATTTCATTTAATATGTCTTAAGCGCCGGGGCTCTGACCGATATATTTGACGCCTTGCGCATCACGTGGGGTCCGCTGTTGCCGTTCATTGAACTTGCGTAAATCTCCGCTTTAAACTCGATGTATTCGTCTCTTACCATTCTCGATGCACAGACATTGTATTCGTCCCACTCTCTCTCATTTATCAAAGGCTACTCGGAAGCACACAACCCAGAGCGGCCAACAAGTCTTATCCTCTTCGTCCTCCAGTTCATCGTCCTCCAGCTCCTCACGACCGTCGGCACTACCTCCCCCGGCTACAGATGTACGCGACGAACGTCGGATTCAGCGCCACAAGAAGAGTCAAAGCAAGTCAAAAGGCGCGGTGAATGTGGTTGAACCCCTCGAGTCCGAGGCGCATGCCGTTCTTTTTGATACTAGGGTACCACCGCCAAAGACGCGCCGAAAGAAGAAATTACCGGCTGGGTTGCATGACCCTCCGACGCCAGTTGCAGGGATAAGTTACTTTCAAATGCGGGACGACCTCCTCAGGGTTCAAAGTCTGCGTGTTCAGGATGCCGATGTCGAAACTGGGGAGCTCTCCGAAGGCGCTGCGTGGGATCCGGAGGACGTTCCATTGTCGATAACGTTGACGCCAGGCTCGTTTATTGAAATTCGAAAGTGCGTACTTTTTCGTCTTCTTCTTTCTTAGTGGTAATAGATATCTCAATCCTGTTTACTTTTTTATAGGAATGAAACGGCAACAGAGGCCATTCTTTTGGGAGAGCGCATCCACAACTATGCCTGGCAGCAGATTTCTCTCACCGCTTCAGGAGAGATTTTGACACACCTACGGACACACATACATTTTGCGGTTCCCAACTTGATCTCCGCGGACCTCGCCGCGAGATGTGGGACGGACCCCATTGCGCTTCTACAACCAGAAATCCACGCTCGTGTGGAGGCGCTCAAACAATTACAACTTATGCTCCGCCAGGTCGAACAGAGTGCCAGCGGGTCTCGGACGTGGGAGCGACAGAGCGTCGTTGACGTTTACCAAGAGGTCAAGTCAAGTGACCCAACAAAATGGGCAAAGGTTACCCTCTCAGAGGCGACGGGTCTGCTATATACAAGACCGGGTTTTGTCAACTACTATGCGACACACAGGTATCTGATGGATCGCCCGTTGCGCTTTTTGGCGAGCTCGGATTACCTTAAAACACAAGAATTTTTGGTTCGTCCGGAGAGAGATGTGATCGAAATAGAGATGGTCGAATCCTGGATTGCCGCATACCGAGTTGAGAACAGAGGACCTGTTCGGGCATTCGTTAAGAAAGCTCGGGCGGCGATCGCAGAGTACGATGCAACCAAAAGGCAGAGAGATGCAGCGCCTATGTCACAGGAGACTCTGGGTCTATGGAACAAGGACGACAAAATAATTCTTAAATTCCTCCTGCGCTCACTTCAGCAACATCGTTCGAACCAGTTGGACCCTTACCAGACGGGTCGAAGCTCCCTCCTCAAGTTTCTCATCCCCAATTTCCCAGAGATTACCGACTCCCTTGCTCATGCAACAATGATTAAATTGGGGGTCATAGCTCCTTGGCAGGACCTTTACTCTTTATCCCCTCTTGGGAACCCTACTGGCGATTTCGAAACAAAGTCACCTTTAGAAGCCTCATCCAACCAGATCTTAAAAAAGTCGTTAGCCTCCCGTGCCGTAGCAGGCGCCGTCCTGGGCCCATATGATTTCCTCCCAACGGACCCATTGGAGTCGGTGCGACACGATTTCGGCAACTCGAGGGTCTTTGTTATCGATGATCCTGCTGCGGAAGAGCTAGACGACGGTATTTCGTTGGAACGCATACCATCGGAACCGGACAACCATTGGGTGCATGTTCATATTGCGGATCCTGCAGCTGTCCTCCATCCAGGACATGTTCTATCGAAGTTGGCCATGGACCGAGGTTCGACGTTGTATCTGAAGCCAAACTCTATACCCTTATTCCCCAAGGCTCTAATGCACGACCCAAAATTTGCGCTTTCGTTAGGTGACACGGCTACGACCGGGAGGTCATATCGCTCACTGTCGTTCAGCTTCAAGCTCGATAACAAGGCCAATCTTTTGGATTATAAAGTTCGAGCTGGCATTTTACGCAACGTTCGGAAAACGTCATATCAGGATGTTGACCGTGCGCTTGGAAATCCTGAAATCCCATATAGATATCCCTTCGGTCGCATCGAAGAGAAGATGGAGACAACAACAAAAAGTACCCTTGATGAAGACGATGTCGCGGATCTCCGCATTTTGCAAAAATTGGCGGATGACCAACTTCAAAAACGCTTCCAGCAAGGACTTTTCTCATTTACGAAAGACGTCAGTGTGATTTCCTGGAAGAACTGGCCTCCAGAGGACGTTCAGAGTCCTTCTCTCGATGGTTCCAGGTTCGGTGGGTTCCCGCAGCTGGAGTACAGTGTGGTCGATGGTTCCTATTCGGACATGGGCTCTCGCAGCCTTGTGTCGGAGATGATGAAATTGGCATGTCGTGTATCTTCACGAATAGCTCTTGAGAATGGCAACGTGCCTCTGTTGCGGCGTGGGGCAGAACCCGTTATTTTTAAACCTGGAAGATCTGTGGATGAAATCCTTAAATTGCGGACCCCCAACGGTGCTATTCCTATGAGTGCCGCGGTCGACGCAGTTGCCATGATACCGCCAGGCGTTCTCTCCACCCAACCGAATGCGCACCACTTCATCGGTGTCCCTGAGGGAGAAGGATATAGTCGAGTTACTTCTCCTCTCCGAAGGTACGAGGATTTGGTTGGGCATTGGCAGCTACACCATATTCTGCTCGGCGCGAACGCCCCGCCCTGGTCGCCATTTTCCGCCAACGATCTGGAGAAAATGGCGACGACGCAACAAAGCTTGGATTTGATCGTCAAGAGGATGCACAAAGCCAATGATCTATTCTACTCGTTGATGTATATACAGCGATTCAGAGCCGACACGACGAGAGGTGTGGAGCGACCTTTCGGAGACCCTCTCAAGTCCATGAGGGCGTGGACGAAGCAGGTGGCCAAGAGGGATATCTTCCGTAATGAGTATGCGGTGGTGGTTGAATTGCCTGACCTCGGAATTTCTGCGCATCTTGTGGATATGCCTTCGGAACTACAGTCGATACCACCTGGGACTCAGCTTCGTGTCAACTGCCATGCCATCGAATTGGGCATCAAGCGACTGCATATGGATGTGAAGGTCGCCGATATGGCGTCTGTGGTACCACCTAATGGGATTTAATTGGGTCATGGACTTACCTTAGCCTTTAGTATTTCGTAATAGTCATATACTAGTTATGTCCTTTGTAAAGTATGTACTGATCAAAACCACCATTCACGACAAAGAAAAGAGTTATGGTGCAAGGTGTATATTTGCTTTTGGTGGGAAACGTTGTCCAGGATGGTGTTGTGCGTGCGTGGTATCATCTGTCCCCTATCGTATGATTCCATGCTTTATTCAAGTCTTATTTACCATTACTCCATCCAGTCAATGATCTTTCAATGTACTTTCAATGTGCGTTGACAGTGAGTTGCCACGGGTAGAAGTGATACAGGGGACGATTTCTGTTTCAAACATACCATTTTGATTTCTCCGAGCCCCGTTGTACATGGGATGAGGCCAGGATCTAATCTATTACCAAATATATCAGGGACCCTGTCCGAATGGTTCGATTTCTGAATTTTGACCAAATAAAAACCTCTGAGAAAAAAAACACAGGAGGAAAGGGACTTCCGCCCACCATGTCTTTCGTCTCCCAGCTCAATGGGACGTTCCCGACATCCTTCCCTACTTCTGATGAGTGGTCAGGGTACCTCACACACGCACAGGCCCACTTGCAGAACAACTCGCGTCTCGTCATCCTGCTTCTCATCAATACTCCAGTTATTATTATAATTCTCAACATTCTACGACAATTCGTTCGTGACCCGAAGTTTTGTATCGTTTTCGGGAGCTAACATCTCCAAAGCTTCCCCGTAAAGCTTCAGAACCGCCCACCGTTTTCCACTGGCTACCCTTCTTTGGTTCAGCCGCCTCATACGGTAACGACCCTCTCAACTTTTTCTTTGACTGTCAAAAGAAGGTCAGCATACTTATGACCTGTTTGCCATTTTAAATACTGATGTGGCATAGTACGGCGACGTCTTCACATTCATCCTCCTTGGCCGTCGCGTGACTGTTGCTCTTGGACCGAAGGGAAATAATTTCATCCTTGGTGGCAAGTCGACCGTGTTCAACGCTGAAGATGCCTACACCGTATGCTCAAGTCTTTTTGTAACCATTTAAATACTAACAGGACGACGCTTGTAGCATCTCACAACACCCATCTTCGGCAAGGACGTTGTCTACGACGTCCCTAACGAGGTTTTCATGGAACAGAAGAAATTCGTCAAAGTTGGTCTTTCGACGGACAATCTTGTCGCTTATGTTGGTATGATCGAGGAAGAAATTGAGGAGTTTATTCGTCACGACCAGAACTTCAAAGTTTACCAAACCAACGACATCAACGAATGGGGGAGTTTTGACGTCGTTCAGGTCATGCAGGAAATCACCATCCTCACAGCCTCCAGGACGCTACAGGGCAAAGAAGTTCGTGACGCCCTGAACAAGTCTTTCGCAGAGCTCTATAATGATTTGGATAACGGATTCACCCCCCTCAACTTCATGTTCCCAAATTTACCATTGCCAAGCTACCGCAGACGAGATAAGGCCCACATCAAGATGAGCGAATTTTATGTTAATATCATCAAGAAACGCAGGACTGGTCAGGATGACGTGAGTTCTAGTTCCCAATGACGAGGCAACCTTCTCACTCACTATTTTTTTGCAGCACGAGCACGACATGATTGCCGCCCTTATGCAACAGAAATACCGCAATGGCCGTCTTCTCAACGACAAGGAAATCGCCCACATCATGATTGCTCTCCTCATGGCTGGTCAACACACTAGCTCAGCCACTGGCTCATGGGCTCTCCTCCATCTAGCCGCCAATCCCTCAGTCGCGTGCGTCTGGTGTTCCTTCGCCTACAACTGTTTACTAATATTTTTTTCATCGATAGTGAAGCACTGTATCAAGAACAAGTCGAACACTTTGTTGGTCCTGATGGCAAAATGCGTCCCCTCACTTATGAGGAACTCCGAGCTCTTCCTCTTCTCGACTCCGTCATTAGGGAAACCCTCCGTATGCATCCTCCCATCCACAGCATTATGAGATATGTCCGCGACGACGTCCCGGTCCCTGCAACCCTCTCGGCACCCTCAAAGGACGGAATCTACGTTGTCCCTAAAGGAAACTTTGTCCTAGCTTGCCCTGCTGTCAGCCAGGCCGACCCTACAGTCTGGAAGAATGCCGATAGTTGGGACCCATACCGTTGGAACGACTCCCAGGGTGTTGCTGCACAGGCTTTTGCGATGTATGCGGATGAAAATGGCGAGAAGGTCGACTACGGTTTCGGCGCTGTTAGCAAGGGAACTGAGAGTCCGTACCAGCCGTTCGGTGCTGGTAAGCACCGATGTATCGGCGAACAGGTATGTGCCTATATCTTACCCCCTAAATTAATTCAGAATGCTAAAAAAAAGTCTGTAGTTCGCATACTTGCAACTAGGTACACTCATCACAACTGTAATTCGTATGATGGAAATTCGGATCGACAAGGTCCCAGCGCATAACTACCACGTAAGTTTTTCTTCTGGTATGTCTTTTGTCTCTGACCTGAAGTTCCTATCGCAGACCATGATTACGATGCCCAAAACACCCAGGACTATCTCATACCGCAGGAGGAACTTCGATTAAGGAACTCTTTTATACCCTTAAAAGGCGTCTTGGGCGTTTTACCTTCAATTAACATTATAAACGGGAGTTACATGTGGAATATATTTACTTAATAAACGAACGAGTATATCTGTACCCATGACTAGTTTCGCTGTCGAAGGCCAGGATTTGGAGTGGTATTGGCAGAAATATGAACATGCATAGACAGTCGAGGCTACAACCTTGTTGCCTGCGTTGCGGCTTCCACCATTCATTCGGGAGGAAATCTGAAAATATTTGAGGGAATAAAAATTATGTTACAGCTTGGTTACAGCTAACGGCAAAATGCCAGGCCACTTCGAAATTTCCGTCGTATCGGAGATATCCGGCACAAACAAGTTGAAACAACCGTTTTTGGTAGAGTGCAGTGCACCAAAAATGGTTGTTTCTCCGACATGACGAAAATTTCGAAGTGGCCTAGCATTTTGCCGTTAGCTGTAATCTCAGCCTCCAAAACTCTCCAACTAGCATGATGGCGAAAATTCATGGAATACTCTTCAAAGACCAACCTCTCGTAATTGTGATCGATATCGACGGAAGTGACACCTTTCTGCAGCTCCGGAACAAAATCCATAAAGCTCAAAAAGCCCACCTTGACCACTCAGTCCTCTCACGGCGGCTCCGTATATGGAAATTACGTTCTCCGGTCCAAAAGGATAACCAGGATGACGATGAGTTGAAGAGGATTTACACCTCATTAAATAACAGTGATAAGAAGCCGCATGGCTTAGAAAAGGTCCGCCTCACTGACAAAGTTGCCGACATCCTCAACATGTCTCAGGAACAAGAACAACTCATTCAAATCCTAATACGTGTGGAGCTGAATAACCTATTTGGTATCAAATCAATTTCTTCAGGCCCCGCAAGGCGCTAATTCTTCATTATATTGTCTCTTCAAGTGATTCTTGAACCCTTCAAATCTTCATTATCCTTGACGCTTCCCAATTGCGCTTGTTATATTCATGCACGACTCGACGCAAGAATGTTAGAAAAAAATCTCATTTTTGAGTTGTCTGAGGACCCCCCGGCCTTTTTGTTGCAGTACAAAAATAATTTGATCCAAAAACGTTTGTACCAAGTAGGTTCTGGCACCTTTTGTTGAACACATCTTCATCTTAGTCTAGGTTCCGATCTCTACCACGAATCCCGAGCTTGCCCTGGTTGAAACCCGCCTCAGGGATGCGTCCAAGGAGCCTAGGAACTTCTTTCAAGTTGTTGAGAACATGCCTGAAGATATGTCTCGCTATGTAAACCGAGAGGAATCCATACATTACCTTGGTGCCCTGGGTGCAGGAACCCCAGGCCGTGATGACATCTTTGCAACGGGTAAAACTGCCCACATAATCGCATTGATCCACGAGATCAGTTGGCGGTTTGGCCCGAAGTACAGGTCAACAAATATTTTATAGTGAGCTTTTCCCTTCCCTTATGTTGGTCGCAACCCTAACCACTAAAACACTTTTACGTAGTAACCATAAATGGACATTTCCCATAATTGTGGGTGTAACGGACACAGGCGAAAAGTTTAGCCTCCACCCTCGCAGTGACCTGGAAATGCGGATCGCAGACTTCCCTTTCCTCCTTGGAGAAGTAGATTCCGGTGCTGGGGGATCTGATGAAGTCCGACTCCTCCTTCACGCGTCATGCACCGTCCGGTTCGCCAATCATCTTCGCAAGTCAAAAGAAAGTCACTCCATCGTTGTTTCGGCCATCTATTTTGATGGTGCAATGAAAGCCAAATGGCATAAAGTATACCAGACAAACCCGTCAGAACGTGAGGTAAGCTTAAGTATCCTGTTTAAGTACCCTGTGGGAAACGCTGAACTATGTGCAGGTCACCTTCTCCACGGATATATTTGATCTTTCGCAACGTATCGACAGGTTCATATTCCTTCATGCCTTATACAACTTCATTGGATGTGCATGGGACTACAGCTTTTTACTCAAGGATCTAGACGAAATTGAGCCTGCAAAGGCTACGATCACCCATCTCAAAGCTTTAGCTTCAGCAAAAACACATGGTTCCGCAAAGAGGAAGCTGCAGGATGATGGTGATGGTGATAGTGGGGACCAGGGCCAAAGTGGATCTAGGCAACAAACCGGCAATCAGAATGCCTTTGAACAGGGTTTGGTGGGTAGAGAATTGGCCAACGCTGGTTACTTACTTACCCCAGATCTTGGACTTGGTCGCCCACTCCGTTGGCAGGTGCATAATTTTTATCAACTTATTTTGGTTTGCAATTACTCAGAGGACTTCCAGATTGGCCCACATGCACACCAAGCAACGCAATCGTCAGAAGGAACACAAGTGTTCCTCAAAGTGTTAAATTGTCAAGAAGAGCTAAAGATATTGAGGCATTTCGCTCAAGACACATCACCCAAAAATCACACCATCACCCTTCTTCAAGACTTACATCTTTCGATAGGAGATGTCATAGTACTTCCATGGCGGACCCCCCTGTGGTGTGCTTTAGACGAGTTGAATTTCGAGCAGCGCCCTCGCACAGTCGCATCCCTTCGCTCTCAGTTTCTAGAAGGAGTCAGCTTCTTGCATAGCCATGGTGTGGCCCATCTTGACCTAAAACCAGACAATATTGTTGTTCACAATGACGCCCTCTCTGCAATCCTGAGGCTCTCAATTACCGATTTTGATGCGGCAGAATTCATCAATGGCGTCGAGACAATGATCACGGAACTTCGTGGAACATTGGGGTGGATGGCGCCTGAGGTCGAGGCGAATAAGGGTCCATATAGCCCCGTTCTAGCCGATAGGTGGTCGTGTGGGAAAATGGTTCGCTATTTTGCGCAGTACATTTCCCCCCTTACAAGCAAGGAAGACGACGCCGCCATGGAGTTTGCGAGCAGACTCCTCCTTAAAGATCCGCAATCTCGGCCCCCGTTGGACCAGTACGATCAATCGACCATTTTCCTGCCTTTAAAACGGCCTCTACTGCTTCCTATGAATCCTTCCAAGCGATGTCGGGAAGAACTTGCACTGTGATCTTTACACTTTCTCATGTTGACATCGCAGAAAATTCCTTCCATCCTGTTTCATGACCCGCATTCATCATTTTTCGTACCATTATATTCATGGTGCAGCTTTGCTGTATGTGCCATTTCAAATCTTATGTAACTCGACGCTTCCATCCATACCATTATCATCTTGATGAACCGACCACATCGCAGCGTGCGCCAACCAACGAAGACCATCACACACAATCCAACCATATCGGTTCACAGAGCATAGCCTACCCTTGCCAGACCCCGCCGACTGACCTGAGAGCACCTGGAGCGACTCGGTGTCGTCAGACATAAATGTATGTGTGCATCTTTCGTGTTCCTTCCTTAGGTCTCATATTGAAGTAGTTGAAAAGACTTCGGTCCATCTATCCAACACCTGATTGACATAGTGATTTAGGCTATAATCCACGCCAATACGTGCAGAATGCCCAAGCGAAGTTGAGGGGTTTGTTGCTGCCGACTTGCCTTTCTGGACGGCTTATGGGGAATGGCTTGTGGAGAACCGTCCAGCGCCAAAGGACATAGAGCTCAAAACAGGGTCAGCTCGGAAGGAGGGAATTTTAATTCGATCGCCGTCGATTCTCAGCTGGGACCTAAACCTCACAACCAAAACTTGAACTCGAACTCGACCTCTCCGTCTAGCGACCCATTACTTTCGTCCGCCGCCCGCACTTTTAGGGCCACCTACTTTGGGTGGTTCACGAACGCCCATTATGGAGAAAGTGTGAAGGTTTCAAGAGGGCATAGTGAACCGTGAGCGGAGAGATAGCAGCTCCATGCAAGGACATGATCCTTTGCTCTGTTCGACTCCCATATCGAGGGATGCCTCAGATCATGCAAGTACATTCTCAGCCAGCTAAGGAAGTTCAGCAACAGGATGAGGTGGTGGGTCAGGTACATATCAGCACCAGAGGCTGCTGCGTGGATCTTTCAATTCTCTACATAACTCTTCTGTGTGATTCTCTTTCGAGTCTCGAGTTTCCGAATGATGATGGCAATTCGCGCCCATACAATATCCTGAGTCTGATATGTGTATGTAAAAACCCAACACCCCTTGCACAGTGACACAGGAGTTATCCTCTCGTATTTACTTAATAGACCGACAAGCATATCTTTATCCAATACTTGTTTCGTTGTTGAAGGCTAGAGAAAGCTTAAGCAAAAGTGGTTCTACTGTGTATTCGCAGAAATATGAACATGCACGAATGGCGGTCCTACTCCTCTCCACCATTATCATCACTTTCTTCATTGTCGCTCGCAACACCAATGACTCCACCTTTACCTTCCTCCTTCTCTTTCAGCGTTCGACCGACTTCGCGCAGTTTGGCTCCGAAGGCTTTCCGTGCACCAAACGTGGCTCCAACGTCCCATATTTGGAGTTTAGCCTTTGACCCAGCCGCTGCAAGAGTGAGTGGATCATCAGGCGAAAAGACAGTCGAGAAAACTTTGCCCTGTGCATGATATAAATGCCACAATACTTGACATGAGCAACAAGAGTAACTTACAACTCCAAGGTCTCGCGACGTCACTAGGCTGACGCTCCGCTTGCCATTTTCTTCATCGTCGTTGATATTCCACACCTTAACAAGCTTATCGGTTCCGCCGGTTGCGATACACCCTTTCAGGTGGGGGTTAATGTCGATAGCTGAGGCGGGTCCGTCGTGGGCAGACAGAGTGAACCGTGCAGGCGACGGCTGGTCAAGATTCGAGGGAAGCGTTCGAACGTCGAAATTCAGGACAAGGCCGTTTTCAAGAGATACCTAGAGAGTTGAAAAAAGATTTAATATTCGAGGGAAACCTAAGGGAACGGCGAACATAAAAACCGTAGCTTTCCCATGGATCCCATCGAAGAGCTTCTACATCGCTGCCTACAATCGCGCCAACGCCAGTCGTAGGCGCTCGAGAATCGAATGTCCGGACTGTACGATCGTAACTTCCCGTTAGAAGCACGGTGGGTTCCTTGTCGTTCCATTGTACGGCCTGCACTTTGTCTTTGTGTACGTCAAAGCTCCGGATGGCGCCACCAGCGTCGCTGCCTTCTCCACCTATAGGATCCCTACTTAGATCCCACAATTTCACAGTCCGATCTGCGCTGGCACTGGCTAATAGGTTGCGTTGTGTCTTGTTCCAGCTGAGCCCAAGGACGGCATCGACATGGTATGCAGATTGTACGGTGCGATGTTTGGGCTTCTTCTTTTTTTTCTTTCCAGTACCGCTTGGAACAGGAATGTGGGCCTTCGTCTCGTCGGGTCGGCCAAGGATGGAGGAAGGGTACATGGCTTCGATTACGTCGAGTGACCAAATTTCAATTTCGGGATCGAGAGTACCAACCGCGATATAATTTCCGAAACCCAAAGTTTGAGTAGGACCTGGCGTGGCGAGGGTGGAGGAGGAGGCGGGAGGAAAGTCAAGCCATTCCAGGCACAAAGGGAAGTTAGGGAGCATAAGGTCGTGGTGAGCGTATAGATTTTCTTGGGATTCGTCGTAAACGTATATCTCGAGCTGAGAAATCTCGTCTTCTGTTTTTGCGATGACGATGAGGTTGTCTGTAGGTAGGACTTCTAATTCTTCACGTTCATCGTCGTCTTCCTTAAAAAAATTTGGTTAGGTTAGGAGTACTATGTATGTGCGTAAATCATGCAACATACGTCTTGTAGGGTGATGTAGGGGTCCTCTTCATTGTCCTTGTAGTAGGTAAGGCCTTTGATGTTACTAAATGGGCCGACAGCTAATGTATTATGAGCACGAAAGTATGGGGAAAAAAAAAAAAAGAGGCAATAACGCACCATCATCTTTTACGTCGTTGTCATAGTCGTCAAGATTATATTCTGCTAGATCGTCCATCTTAGATTTTGGTAGCGCTTCAGAATCAATATCCATAGATTCATCTTCTTCACTAAAACAGATACGAAAAAAAAAATTGAGGACCATTGAATTCGATCTAAGATAACACGGGCAATTAGTCCTTACTCTACCCAATTTGCTTCATCGTCATCGTCACCTCCGTTGTCGTCCGCTTCGTCCCCCTCGGCACCCTTCCCCATCGACTGCGCGGCGAGATGAGCGCGTTCGAGCTCGACGCGGGCATCCTCAAGCTCAATCCGGGCAAGAGCACTGACTCGCTCCAATTCCTTATCATCGAGGACATATTTTTGGGGGTGTTGAGTTGAGACCCCTCGGCGTACCCAAGAAACGGCCGATATGAGGTTACTCATAGCTGGGGTGGATGTGGAACCGCTTGCAGAATGCAGATAGCACTTTCAAAAAAATTGATGCAAAGGCAATGATGTGCGAAAGTAACAAGCCTCAATAGTACACCTTCCTAAAAGAGGTCAACTCCTGTTCGAAATAAAGGGCTCAGGACTCAGGTTGCACAAAATTCCCAAATGTTAAATGTGATGATCCTTAAATCATATTAAAAACCCCAAACGCTGATTAACGAAGTTTAATACAAACACCTGGTTTGGTATCTAAAATTACAACTCATGAACTAGGTCCAGCACTGAAAATAGTGACGCACTGGTAGCCTTTGTGATAAATAAAAGAATCGTCTGGTATATAATTGAAAGCATGGAA
>Ga0307517_10002537_pt1 | contig 29090 bp, 30 predicted proteins | sample 23_EM_MG_FD_194515 | JGI IMG/M metagenome (GOLD analysis project Ga0307517, IMG submission 194515) | Populus trichocarpa ectomycorrhiza microbial communities from riparian zone in the Pacific Northwest, United States - 23_EM | ecosystem: Host-associated > Plants > Roots > Unclassified | place... | reverse complement strand
AGGGAGAAGGAGATTGAAGTCGCAGGACGTCAGGAAAGGGGTAGCATGCAGGGGGGTGCATGGGGTGTAACGGGACGGTAGGGTTGTCCGCAGGGCGCAGGGTTGCTGGGGGGGACAGCTTCTGGTTACGTCCGGTGCGTCCAGACGGACGCCTACCACGTCCGCACCCAGAACTGGAGTTTACGTTATATGCGCCCGCAACGTCCGGCGCACAGGGAGGGCAGGACGCAGCAGGGCGCAGGTTGATTGTTTTGCTGATGGAGACGTGATGGGGGAGGCGGGAAACCTCAGCCTTGAGGGCCAAAGCTTTCTCGAATGTCCGACCGAGAGCCAGACCCGATCTTGCGACCAAGGCGGCAGAAATGTTGAGGAACCTCGCTTAACCATGACAATCAACCTGACCGCAGGAAGACCAACCGTAACGACTAACCAACCGTAACGACTAACCAACCGCAACGACTAACCAACCGTAACGACTAACCAACCGTAACGACTAACCAACCGTAACGACTAATCAACCGTAACGACTAACCAACCGATTGGAAGAAAACCACCGACCTTTCAACCGAACCGAAGGGAGGAAAACTGCTGACCTCAACCAAAGGAGGAAGAAGCAGGTGCGTTAACCACCAAAGGAAGGAAGAAGCAGAGGGCAAGCCGACCGAAGGAGGAAGAAAGCAGAGGGGAAGATGAGGAACCTCGAGATTCCAAACGATCGTGATCGAAAGGAAAGAATTAAAATCCAGCAGAGCCCAACAGAGTACTTGAAGTTAAAGACTTGAAGCTATTGCGAGAGGGGGCGATATGGAATCAAGGACGCTAACTCGTTGAAAACCAGAATGTGACGGATCACAAGGAGGTTACGTGGCCAATTTTCAAAAAGTGAGGAAAATAGGGGAGAAGAAGCATGCATACATCAGAGGTATGCCATGGATCTTCCTATAATAGCTACGAATAAACCGCGGATTTAACAAAAGAATCTGGTGAAAGAGGGCGGAAACCACAGCAAAACACACCGCTTTCCCCCCTCCGAGTCATAAAAAAACTTTCTTTACCCTACTAGGAGAGGAAAGCCCAACAACATAACACACGGTCCAATTATTCGAGTTTCTAACGGTACGTCAACAATTGCAACTTTCAAACAGTTTCATACAAGCGAACATTGGCCTTCAATCGCTAACAACTATAAGACAAGCGCCTTATCCCTCCTCACCCAAATGCCTTCAAGACCATTCCCACCAAGCTGGACGCCTGGGCCAGCCAGGAGGTGGATTTTATGCTTTGCTCCCGGCCGCAGAGCCTCGATAAGGTTACCAAATAAATAAATAATATAATTAATTAATTAATAAGCTCGTTCATGAGTATCTAGGTTAGAAATTTGCAAGAGGCGAAAAAAGTGAGGTGATGAATGGAGGTTTATGTACCATATCCCAGATTCATAGGATTGACACTGTCATGTCCGCCATCCATTTCTTTTGAGTGTACCGATAGCAGGTGTTCTGGCTCCCTAGGGAACTGCCCCCCACCAAGCCCCACCTGCACAGACTAGCTGATGCAGGAAAAACTTCTAGTATCATACTAAGCAAGACTACAAGCCGATGCAGTTTTCTCTTCCTTTCTGTACCCATAAAATGGTTTTTGGAAGCAATCAAGACTTGAAACCCCTGCAAACCCCCCTCCCCCCCTTGTCTGGGCCCGCTGTCTCAGAAGAACCGACTTGAACACTATGCATCAGCTAATAAAAATATTCAAAGAAAAAGAAAAAACTATGGGTTTTGGCAAATATATATATCTTAGACTCCATGTACAAGACAGTCGTGCTATGTGACTTATGTCAACGGACAGTCAACCTCAGGGATTAGTTTGTAGGGCCAAATGCGAACACCGCAGGTAGCATAGAAAAAGTTCACTTTTTAGTGTGCAGTGTCACAATGGCACGGAAAAAAACGCTGGTGTTTTTGTGAAGAGTAAAGAGGGATTTCCGAGAGAAGGAAGGAAGGAAGGGAAAAAAATACTTTTCCGAGTTTGTTTTAGTCTAGGCGTTTACTCTCTTTCTGTTCTGCTTGTGGGGACCTCATTTTTATTTGCTTCAGCGTACCCGGGGTTCCTCATACCCTTCTAGTCAATCGATATTTTTAGGGGGGAAGATTGAGAGGATTCCTTCTTCCAGTGGGGATGTTCACGGAGACTTCCTACAATAATGGCTAGGGGTTGGGTAGTAAGCTGGCACCAGAGAACAGTCTCCCAAGTCCTAGCGTAAGGATTCATCCAATGGTAGGATTTGATGTGCAGCTGGCCACCCAGAACTATCACATGGGCTATACCATAGGGGGGTTATCGACTAATGATGTAGTCTAATTTGATTAAGAAAAGCCGGGCAGTTCTAGTTGTCTATTTTCTTCGGCAGAATGTGCTACCATTTGGCTGCCCAAGATGCCACGGTTCGTTACATTAACTTACATACCCCCTTGCCGCCGTGTGGGAACCACAACCGTGAGTTAGTGTTTATCAGGATCCCGAGAAATTCCGCACTGTCACTATATCAGGTGATGGGCCAGAGCAATTAATATGAGACCTGGGGTACCGATCGAGATCGAGACTTCTAACTCAGCTTAACTCCAGTAGCATTGACAGAATATTGATGATAGCTAATTACAATAATATTATAAACTAGTAGAGGCTCCTTGAGGCCCCAGGGGAATTGGAAATGATTTTCTCCTTTTGCAGCCAGTCTAACTAAAGCCTTCCGTCCAACAACGCCAGGCTCCCCCCTTGCAATGGGGGATCTGGAAGGAAGTTCTCCTCATTTTCAGCCAAGCCACAGATGTCTGTTAGTCCCATTGTCCCTCCATTTCCCGTTTCCTTTCCTTCTCCTATTCCGCCCCGATTATTAGGGTTTCTCGTTGCTAGACATGGGGGTTGGTCGGGAAGGAAAAAATGATCTGGATGTATGGCTCACCATGCCATTAGATTTCTCATTTGATAATCTGTACAGCGCATGAGTAGACTCTCTTGAGATTCTCTACCTCCGCTAGCTCTGCAATCTCTGGGCTCATGGAGCAAAAGCTCTTGCGAAGAATTAGTATTTTCCCAACACTAGATAAGATTTGCTCCCTTGCTGTGTCCGACCTCAGTAGCCAATATTCGTAACTTCTTTAATCTGTCACAATAAACCTGCTGTCTGCTACATGCTGATTTCCGCCTATAATTTGGTAATTGATCTTAAGCTATTTTAAAGTAAGATATATTTCACATCCGCCGTAACCCGGATTCCCAATTCCCTTCCCTTGTCCGAGTGAGAATTTATGCATTTTTGGTGAGGTTGGAAATTTCGATTTTTGACGGCATTGTCCACCGTGCTCGTGAATGGAAGTGTGCTGCGTAGTGGCAGTATATATGAAGATATTTCGAAGTAGCTAGCTTGTTTATTGTGTCGTGTTCCTCTTGTATAAAATAGTAACTACAGTGATTGTTATCGGATACTACTGATTCTCCCTACTCTATCGTATACCCATATAGATGTTAAAAAAATAGGCCACCTTTTTCAATCACAAATTCTGTACTAGTGCATGGCCTTCCAAGGCAGTGAGAACTTAACCCTAACGATCTAGTCACCTTTGGCAGAAGTTTAACCCACCACACTCCATGGCTGGAGGTAAATCCAACAATCAGCCTTGTACCCTAACTCCCCATTTCCCATACCACTAGAGCCCTGTCTGATGCAGAGCACTCCCTCAACTAACCAAGAATCATCTTTCAGCACACTCCTCCTCCACCAACCACCAGCTCAAGTCCTAAAGTCATCAAAAAAAAAATCAAACACCCAACTACAACTCAACAAAAATGGAAAGCGAGTCTCTAGAAATAACTAGAGCGGACAAACCCTCGAACCACATCACAGAAAACGGCATGACCCCCGAGGCGTACAATGAGCTTAAAGTGTACATCAAGTCTATAATTCTTCCTGGCTCTCCCGCTTTCGAGTATAGTGGCCCCGGCAATATGGAAAGTAAGATGGTCTACCACCAATGGTTCGATAACGCTCTTGAGGAGATTGGGCCTAGGTTTTTTCCCCGAGATTCTAATGGGTTGGTTTGGCCCGAGGATTATGTTGAGTATGTTTTCCCCTCCCTCCCTCACCCTTTACTCTGTTCCGTCATTGGGTTTCCTCGAGAAGCTCCTGTGGGGCTAAGATTTGTATGATATCATAGGATTTATGAGAGCGTTCATCAGGTTGCGCAACTCTTGACCATTGCCGTTAAGAATAATTATAAGAAAATTATGGACTTGGGGGTTGTCGGAGCAGGGACTGAAAGTTGCGATAAGGTGGAGATGGCCTGGGAAGACGAACTTTACAGGGGCGGAGCCGCTGGTGATGCCGATGCTGAAGATGATGTGATGGTCTTTGAGGAAGTTTCAGATGAGGAGGAGGAGTTCATGATGGGCCAGGACGATGAGGACAATGAGGCCACGGCAGAAGGCGTGGATGTAACTTCCAATGTGCTGGAAGATTTGCTTGGCTTGATGAAGGTATGTCTCCACTTCCCCTGCACTATGACTTCCTATATTAGTAAAAGCTGACAACTATTCGCTAAAGCCCGAATTGTTTGCTTACTTCCCAAATTTGGCTGAAGGATGCTTTGATTGGGACGAAATTGTCGGCTCTATCAGCCCAGAAACTGTAAGTCCTCTGGCCAACTTGGATCAAATGGGGTCTATCACCCCTGAATGTTGAAACTAAACTCTGGGTACAGATTGGCTTCCTTCTCTCGTCACTTTCTTAACTAGGCATCGAGGCACACTCTCGAGAAAACACCTCCTACGGCTTAGCACTGGTTAATTTTTCCTTGGATATGAGTACTTTAGATGCGGATCGAGAACTTTTCTAGCCTAACTATCTTTGAATGTTTGATACTCAATTAATAAAATAAAAAATTTCATTCTACCCCTGCTCCAGCACCACTAATCTCTGAATCTATTCACGCGTTTAAACCCGGCGGAAGGATGTGATTCTGGTCCGGCGCCTAACTTACAGCAACCCACCACCACCGCAGCCGGATTTAGTAATAAAACACCAAACACTACAAGAGGTGGGAAACGATTAGAAGTGGCAACCGAAATGGTAATTGTGTTCAACTGCGCTCGTACAGTACGAGTGGGAATGGAACTATCTATTGTAGCTGTGGGCATCACAGACCCCGGCTAGATAAAACCAGGGAACAACCTCCCAATACAAGAAACAACTAATTAGTAGCAGTGGCACAAACCTAATTGGTATTACAGAGCAACCTAACTTTCTTTAACAGAAGTGCTAAATTAACAACTATAAGAGATTCTAAAAAAGTTAGATATAAAAGTATTTCTAATTTCAAGAAAAACCCCAAGTGACCGGCTAGTCTGTCCCTTCTGGACACGGAAGAGATATCGTACTTTCATCGTACTCGAGTAACTTAGCGCTGAACGCCTTGAAGGTGGGAGTCTAAAATGCTCCAGTGACCAAATATAGAGTCCCCACCGCTTAGATAATGAGCCCGAATCTCTATCATTCGGCCGATCAGAGGGGAGTATCTATGTAGGCGGGGTGTGTAATCGAATTTCCCGAGACCACAATATCACCCCGCTCACTATCTTCAGCGGTGCTTTTTCCACCAGTTGAATTCCGGACCCCAGCCGCACCTCATGGGAAGGCATGATGGCATTTGGGCGACATCGTATGGCCCGACAAAACCCGGTTCACTGGGAAAAACTATTTCTACCGATCCTATGCAAATCTCTATGGAAACAAGGGTGCTGTTTTCCCCTTCGTAGTGACTCTAGTGAGCGCTCCTAACCCCTTGACCACTTATCCATGTCTATTCTCAACAGCCCATGAAAGCGCTATATTCCCTAAACAAACAGGCTCTTAGGCTTGTTGCGATAGCACCAGATCAGGAATACTATCAGTGCGATAAGGAAGGCTCCACCCCATTCAGCGGGCATTGACCCCAAGGCATTAAAAACCTTATACCTACCCCCCAGCAAAAAAATGGTTTGCCGAGCTTTTTTTTTTTTTTTAATGCTCAGCCACTCCACTGCCCCCGGATTCGAACCCATTGTGGTCCCTGTTTCAAATTAGCCGACCAGTCTCCTAAGCCATTAATCCATAGGAACTGGCCGATAATACTCTTCTTGGTCTTTTAACTGCTTCTTCTTTGGAATACAGATATTTCGGGAATTTGATACTTTATCTTTGGTAAAAAAATATCGTATCCAATGATAGTACTCTCTCGTGATATTATTGGAACAAGGAAAGACGGCAGCCGGGTGTATTTGTGGGCTCTGCTTCAGAAACCATCACTTTCTTTGTCAGAGGACCAACATTCGCCTTGCCCCATGGCCAATATCCCCGGTGTAACTATTCTTTGGCACAGGAAGGATTCCCTAGGTAGGTATCAGTGAGTGGTGATCAGTGTTTTGTAATCTCTCCCTTCTTAAGAGAGTGTTTTCTCTATAGCACAGTACACTTAATGCTCCCTGCCGTAATACAGTTGAGCTTAGGTTCCCCTCGAACGAAAAAAATAATTTAAAATTCAGGATTATCCAGTTAATAGTATAAGCAATGGCTCCCTCGATGTAATTAGCATGAACCCATCAGCTCAAACTCTCTCCTTTGGAATCTTATTGTTGGAAGGTCGATCACGTGGCCTGAGGAAATAACAAATCCTGCGAAATGGAGAGTGAACCCCACAGCTGATACATTAAAGCTCCATCCTTATCAAAGCACCTACAACCTAAACTTGTCAGAAGGGCAATGAGCACCGTCATCAACTGAGCCTGAAACTGGTAACAAAATCCCCCAGATCCATATACTACTGTTAGCAAGCAGCCAGACCGGTCAGGCTTTAGGCAAAACTGGGCCAGCGTGGGCTTTTGCGGGGACTGGCCGGCTTCGAGGGTTCGTCTGATCGGGGCTTGCCGGACTACAAAGCCTAATGGCTTCAGAGTGATTAAGCATGAGTTCCTCCCTAGATTGGTGTTTGCCCATCAGAAAATTAGGCCGCAGTGTATCTTTCTGACTAAGCACCTAAGTTAGAACCTTGTTGCACCATCACTCTGGAAGACTTGCAGATTTGACTGATACTGCCTCATACAAGTTGAACACCACAGCTCGGGAAAGGAACATCCTTGGTCCCAACGGTCCAGTCCACCCGTGGGACAGACACCGACAATTATTCTCACCCCTGTTGGGACATACTTGACTGGACTTAGTGTTTTGTGCTCTCACCAGAACTGTTCGGTGTTTAGAAAATTTTCATGCACTTCAGTTGACTTCGATAGTGGAATCATAGAGGGTCGGAGATGGAACAGACCAGCGCTAGCCATTGGCTATGATACTTAATTTGTATTTATATTTTTTAAGATGAGGGACAAGACGGATCTCCTATATTTTCTTCTCTTGTCGTTCCTTTTTTTCTCTTAGATTTTCCCCGACTCTCTCTATAAATGGCCCTATGGCTTGCGTTTATTTTCATAAATAATTCGTATTCATTGCATTTACCTACCTTCACTCATTAGGCACGAATCAATTCTTGTCGTCCTCCTCATCACCCCTGTACAGAAGTTAATAGATCCGCACCCGGCCTTCGCCATACATTCTTCACAACTCCCTCATCCTTCGCCTGCCCCGTTCCTTATATCCTCCAACTAAAACGCACTCCTGATGGCGGTACACAGCTTCAATTATCCATCACTCGTAAACCTAACATTGTCATTCCATATCGGTGGGTCAGTAATGCTCACCCGGATTATTGGATGATCCAAAGCTTATTATTACTAGAGACAGAATATACAACCTAAAGACTCGCCCCCAAGAAGGTATATCCACAACTTAGACTCCAAGATTCCTACCCTGATCATTCCTTCTATTTCTTCGACCAGATTCCGGAGTAAAGATAGACAGAGGCGAAATCCTGAAAGATTGGTAATCCGTCCCCGGCCCTCCCTGCTCGAAATGCCTGCCTTTGTAGCCATCGGCAGTAGTATGAGCTTGCGGGGCATGCAAACATTGAAAGTTTTCATACTATAAAATCACCTTCTGCCTTGTCCCTCCCTTCCTCCCCCCTCCCTTCTTTCCCTACCTCAAACCATCTCGCAACTTAACTGTTCCAACACAAATTACTCTCGTTCACTTGAACTACTCTCGCTTCGCTCGGTAAAATTCTTTAGTCTGATCCTTACGTCCATTTTCAACTCCTCTATTTTTAACGGCCCCCCGCCATCCGGCCCTCCCCCGGCCGTGTTTCCTTTACTTTCCTCTGCTTCCCTCCTTTTCTTGGCCAGCTATCTTACAACTCCTTAACCGGCTCAATATAAATTACTCCCGTTCACTTCAATCACTTCACCTCGTCCCGCCAAAATCCTTTAGTCCGATTATCGCCTCTATTTCCTACCCCTTTATTTTCAACAGTCTCCTACCGTCCACATCCTCCTAGCCATCCTTTCCTTTCCTTCTTCCTCTTGCCTCCAGCTATCGTACAACTCCTTAACTGCTTCGGGGCACATTCCTCTCTTTCACTCTAGCCTTTTCACCTGCAGGAATCTTTTAATCCAAACATGGCCTCCACTTTAAACTCCTCCATTTCCAAAGGAGAAAAAAGCCCCCGCCGTACCACCTCCCCCGGTTGTTGTTCTACTTCCAACCGAAATCCTGCAAATCCCAGCCATCTCTTGGCATTGCCCGCAGTCCTACCTCTACCCGCGAAAGGCACTGTCTCACCCTAAGAGCCTGTCGTCTCAGGCAAAGAGGGATCTCGTAGAATTTCGGCGCCCTGAACTCACTGCTAGAGACTATACAGTCCCGTCCGGGGCTCTTGGGAGACCCTCCGCCGGCTCCCTGCTAAAAACATCTACCCATTCCTGGGCCGATGAGACACACCTCAAAGTCAATTACATGCTCAACAAAAGGCTTATTTAGGGCATTTAGAGGTTTCAAGCAATGGTGATTGCTAACTTTATTTCATATCCTGTGTGTTTTGTGCGCAAGCACGGGCCATCCATATCCACCTTAGTTGCTGGGCTCGGGGGGGCGCTTGGCCCGTCCCTACCCCTCTATCGTCTGCCCCACCTGCCCCACCTGCCCCACTCTCACCTGCGGGAATGTTACTTACTCTGATGTTACTTGCCCCGATGGTAATTCCTTCTCGGGGCCCGAGTGGTTGAAGTGGTGGACTTCACTTCCAGGTTGGAATATGAAAGGACCAGCAGGGTGTCGTGCCAGGCCGATCATAGGCAATCGGTCCTGCCTTTCGTGGTCCTGGACCACACAGACCATTGCTCTCCTGATACTATACTCCTTAGTCCTGCATCCTTCTTCCAACAAAATTCTACTCGTCATCACCCATCTGTGTTCCAAAGAAGACTCACATCGAGTACGCCATCGCCGCATCAGAACAGAAAGCCCAAGTCCACCTACCCACTTCCGGTTCCTAAATTTCCCTGCGTCCCTTGCTGCGGCTCCGGTGGGGGTGAACAGCTCTTGTACGCCACAGAGTCCTGAAGTGCTAAGGTTACTAACTTGGTCCTGATGCATTTCTCGGCCACCCTCAAGAGTCAAGACATACGCCCGGCCGCTCTCGTCAACCACTGCCCCATGGGGGAGTTGCGGTAATCCAAATCACAGACTCCCGCCTCTATTACAAGGAATACCGGTTCCGTCAGGAGCGGCAGGCTGCAGGCTGCTTCTGGGAAGGAACAATCCGGGAACACATAGAGCTCCTCCACGAAAGGATGATTGTAGCTCTCTCTCCGGAGCCGCGAACCGTCTCCAGGGGCTTGTGAGGTCGGAGAGAGCAGTGGGTATGGCGCAGGGGGGTATGATGCGGAGGGCGGGGCTAGGGTGCTAGGATGGGTGACGTCTATGGGTCAGGTTTTGTTACCAGGTTTCTTTAATTATTTAATTTTTTATTACCACCAATGGGACCTTTGATCATGAATTGCCCACTCCAATTTTAGGATATGTGTAGCACATTGTGTTGGAAGTCGGCGCTTTCTGGCTTCTGACAACCTATCTGCTGATGCCAGGATAGATGACGACCCCGACTCTAACATGCAGAAACAACTTTCTACATCTATCCCCTAATAAGCAGCACAACCGCGGTCCAAAGTACCGTACACATAACCGCTGCCCACACGCCTGCTGTCCAAACATATCCACCACCCCCACTAGCTGTGCTCACGGCAGCTCACCCTGCCGGTACCCCGTATGTTTGCCGATATATATCTCCCTTCTCGTAGCTTTCTACATCTGTTCAAACAGCAGTGTATATCTAGGCAAATACTCCTGCCAAGAACATCATTGTTGTGATTGTTGTCATCTGGCGAACCCTTATGCTCTATGATTCGGCCGATTAGTAGCGACTACCTATCTACGCAGGGTGTGTAATCGAATATCCCGTCACCACAATATCACCCATTCACTATTTCCAACGGTGTTTTCCGCCAGCTGAATTCCGGACCCCAGCCCACAAATACCGCCGCACCTATCCATTGTGTTGTGATCCTCCTACAGACCACACAGAAAACAAGACATTTCCTCTATCTCCATTTAGCTGTGTCAAATTCCTTGACCGGCTGTGCCTTGCCCTTTGCCAATAACGAAGCAGTGTCCAACAATTATCCCAGCACTACTCCAGCATCTAACGCCAACCGCCTACCATACCCGCCTACAGGGAGCTTCTTTTCCCAGATGCGCCCAAACTATTACTAGAAAATCAGAATTTATAGAGTAGGAACTTAATTTCTCTACGCTGTTAAAATATAGCTATAATCCTTACAGTGATTATAGGCCCGTTCTAACCCCACATCCACCCATTCTAGTACCCCTTCCATGTTCCCCAAAGGCAATGATCACATCCCGCTGCGCGCCCACCCGCTCCTGACAAATCATGCAAACCCTACCCGCAGCCGCGCCCCCCGCCGAGATCAGCTCTCGGCGGCCGCAACCTTGCCACAGCCATAGCCGCGCCAGAGAATACTGCAATACACCGCGCCCACGATACTGAGGTTACTGAATTGGGCCGAGTGCCGAGCAATGAGGGTGGAGGCTAGTACTAGTACTTAAGACGGATTTCCTCCTTACATTCTCTTTCCTCCCTACCTCCCTTACAACACAGCGTAGCGGAGAGACAAGCTCAACACTTTCCTTTGCCATATCGTAGGCTTTCCTTCGATTCCGGCTTCCAAGGCCTCCGCCCCGGGTGGTGGTTTTGTGAGTGAGTGTGAGCGCGAGGTAAGATTGTTCCCTGTTTGGTTGTTTGCCTGATTGTTTGCTAGCGGCAATGCCGAAGGTGAGATTATTGGGCGATAAACGGGAAGCTAACGCCTTACGCTATCTGGTGCGGCAGTTCTAGCCGCAGATAAAATAATTTACTCACAGGCTCTCTACTCCCCAGTGCCTAGACTCGACCTCGGCAGAGGAGCCTAAATTCTCGAATCACGATTCCCTTAGTGTTTGCGAGGAAAATATAAACAACCGATAAAAGTAAGTCTCACACTGGGCATCCGTGCGTCCAATCCTGGAGCTAAAAGATAATAATGGAAAATCAGCAATGCCTACACCCGAAAAAAACGGGAAAAAATTTACCATGCTTCTCCCAAAGCCCAGAAGGCGGGAAGAGCGTGGCCGCAGTCGTGTATTGAGTGCGTTTGGTAGTGGCGGCGGTGCTAGGAACCGTGCTGAAGGTCAGCCCCGTGGTCCAATTGAAACACCCCAGGGTGTCAAGCATGGGCGCCCAGTCCCCGACACCTCCGGCCCGACGCGTGCGCCAAGCCCCAGTCCACCTTCCAGAACTACTAGGTCCGAGAGCAGGGGTACCACCGGGGATGACGCTAGGGGAGCTGTGAGTCCGTATCAAGAATCTCTCCGGTACGGTTCCACTAGTCCTAGGCGCAGTGATAGAGAACCCATTCATCGCTATAATAACAGAAGGTCTCGTTCTGGTTCCCCGGTTTACAGCGGTCAATCCGGTCAGGTTGAGCATGAGTATTATAGATACGGGGCCTCCCATCGGAATCGCTATCGCAGCAGATCTCCGGGAGATCGCCGTTGTAGGTCAAGGAGTTGTTATTCTCCCCACAGCCGCGCCCCATATCGTCGCCGCAGCCCTAGCCATTATCGCTCCCCCCGCCGTGATAAGTACGATCGGCCAAAATACGCCGATAGTAGCAGCACCAACCAGGCTCCGAGTGGTTATCACGGAAGACGTTCTAACCATGGACCGCACTACGGGACCAGTGCTCACCCTAGGAACCATCTCACGGGGGGTGATGATAAAGCTCAAACAATTCCTCGCAGACGCTCCCGCTCACGAAGCCCTTCCTCTGCATACAGGAGTCGTCATCCAGCGAATTTGGACCGCCCTCTCCCGCATCGCGCCCGTTCTCGCGAGCCCCATTCAGACCGTCCCCGTTCTCAAAGGAAGCCTAGAAAATACTATCCCCGCCATTCTCGCTCTCCAATGGATTCAGGAGAATCTTATTCCCACCGTTATCGTTCTCCGGAGAGCTCAAGAGACCCCCGGCGCCTTACCCCCTACGAGCCAGATCCGGGTCCCCAAGAGCCCTCTTATGGTGATCCCCACGCAGGAACTCCCTCCCAGAATGGTGATCGTAGAGGTTCTGAAGGTGGGAGGGTGACTCACCCTGCATACGATATGCCGACCGACAATCAATCGATATCCCGAACCGCCCAGAGGTCCTGCCAAGACCGCGGTAGGGCTTCTAGACGGGCCAGGCAGAGCTGGGCTGCAAAGCGCCCTCCTCAGTAGAGCAGATTTTCCGACGGAAGCTTACGGAAGACTCCTAGGAGGAGGCAGAGGCGATCGGGTTTAGAGGTTAGGATGGTGTCTTGGAAGGGCTATAGGGTGCAGAAAGTGTCGAGTATCAGAGCAATGGTAAACTGGAAATATTATCTAAGGCCATAGAGGTAGCGCTGTAGGTAGAAGGGAGGGACAGCGATGGGCGAAGGGTCAGGCATTTAGTCACCTTTTACCGGATAAGTTATGTCTTAGTAAGTGTAATACCTTAGTGGATGTAATGTCTCGCGAATTATGATGCAATTTTCCCCTAGTAGCGGAGATCAATGAGCAAAACTATCCCGATTTATCATTATTATAACTTTGTCTCGAAGACATCTGCTGTGAAGCCGAACATTCCTTGAAACATTTAGAGAGCTGAGCGTGTTCCTGACACTTAACCATGCGCTTATAGCTCCATGAAGTGCTAACCAATCCCCAAACCAAAAACCCTCTTAGAGGATGAAAGTAACATGCAAACTAAAGAACCAGCATTGGTACTAAAGCCAGAGCACCAATCAATGTGTAGAAACAGCTCCAAAAAGTGTTTAGTATCAGAAGGGGTGATATTCTGTGGTTCCGCTCCAACTCGCTTACAGGCAAACCCCTCTACAACAAAAAATAACCCGGATGAACCAAAGCACTCGTGAGGCTTAAATATGTGACTGGCCATCCCGCCCTGGCACCATTCGAACCATTTCTCCCATCTTATATGTAAGGTATTTGAGGAAATTTAATTCACCTTCTATCTAGTTCCGCCACCCTCAAACTCGGCTCCTCTTCAAATTCGGATTCCAGGCTAGGTATTAGGTCGAGTACCGGCCCTGCCGGGGACAATAGGGTGGGAAGCACTCGACAATCGACCGTTCCCCTCCCCATCCACACACTCCCCTCTCTTTTTACAACTTATTCAAGGTTTCCAGTGGTCGTAATGTTGGGTATTCAAAAGTAGACTATCACCTGATCTATGCCGGCAGCGGCGGTGGATACCTACCCTACGTAGCTTAGAATCCGAATTCGAGGAGGAAACGAATTTTAGGGCGACGTGATTATGGGTTCCCTTAAGATCCAAGGCCAAGCTGGTTGTGTAATCTGTGAGCAGATTACTGTTGGCCCCAGTGCTTCTCCCAACCTCGTCCCCACAAGTCCAATAGTCCCATATCTCCCCCGCGACCCCCGTTTTGCCCTCTTAGAACATATTTTGATGCTTGTATCGGTCCGGCTAACGGCATCCGGAAAGCTCACAGTAAGTTACTGTGTCCCATCGTATCGTACACTATGTAAGCGTACCATCCAATCCCGTCTCGGTTCGAGTGAGAAGCCATGCATCCACAGGACTTGGAAGGTTCCCGTTTCTCATGTCGCGTGCCTGTATGTCTGGCTGACCACCGTGCCGGGAAATTGAGGTATTTGTGATGTAGGAGGGTGTAACAGTGGCTATAGCACAATTACCATGTATTTATTTTGAGGGGAGTATCAAATCTAACTATCAACCACCGCAGCCACCGCAACAGCATCCCACAGCAAAGCGAGCCCACTGTATAACGAGAATACCATACAAATAATCCCTGTCCCATAAGAGTTCTACGGGCATTCTCTCCTGGTTATTTTCTCGCTTGTGTTGAGAGCTATCGGGTATGAAGGAGGGAAGCGAGTAGTTCCACGAGCTCAAAAGGAGAGCGGTCACCGGAGAAAGTGAAGGACTTGTATTGCTTATTGGACAAGAAGAGGATAAGGAGAGAAAAAGAAAGAAGAGAAGAGAGAGAGAAGGAAGAGAGAAGAGGGTCAAAGATTTTGAGAGGAGACAGGGGGTGACGCAAGTGGTCACGATGTATCACTCGTAACCACTTCAACAGACAAGAAGAGAGCACGCCCGTGACTACAGTTTCTAACAGCTTGACTGTGAGTTACTATGCCAATTTATTCTCTGAGAGCTCCCTCCTGGAGTGCGGAGACAGTTCTAAGGCTGTAGTCCGCAAGACAGAGGCTCAAAAAATGCTACACTGCGCTATCCAGATGTAGCCGTGTTGCCGTAATACATATACCAATTGTAACTCTATCCTAACTCATGCAGCCAGGCATATTCCCTTCCGATGTCGCAATATCGCCACTGCCCGCATGCACCCCGTCCTCTTTCCCCGTCATCGGGCATCCACCTAATCATGTCAAACCTACCCGCTACCGTACTCCCCGCCGAGACGCCCCCACTCTCGGCGGCCACAGTCTTGCCATAACCATAGCCGCGCCAGGTAATACTGCAATACGTTGCGCGCACGATACTGGGGTTGCCAAATCAGGCCGAGCGCCGAGCAATACTCGGGGGGCGGCTAGCAACCAAGGCGGCTTTCCTCCCTCCCTTCGCTTTTCTCCCTTCCTTCCTCACAACGTAGCAGAGGCAGACCGCCAACACGCCTCCCACCACTTTCGACTTTGGCTTGTAAGGTTTTCGTCTCGATATTTGGTGTGTGAGTAAGGGAGATGGTGAGAGAGAGAGAGGTAAGATCGCCCTTTGAGTTTGATTATTTGTTTGCGGACGGTAATCCCGGGGAAGTTAACGTTTGCACTATCGGTGGCAATAGTTTCAGCAACACGTAAACTCTTGTACACAAGCTCTCGGGCTCCACGCTTAGTGGTAATAGCTTTCGATCCCGACCCATACGAACTTGAACCCTCGGAGGACCGCGGTCCGTTAGGTCGTTGGCCAAAATAAAGTAAGTCAAATAAGGTAAGCCACACACACACTTAGCACCAATGGGTTCAATTGGGTACTAAATAATAATGGTAAATCAGCAATGCCTTCCCCAAGAAAAGACGGGGAAAAATCCCCTTTGCTTCTCCCAGTGTCTGAAGGACAGGAGAAGCATAGCTCTAGTGGCACATTGGGCGCGCCTAGTACAAGTGGTAATAATACTACTCCTAGTCATAGGGTGGGAGAATTTGAGACTCTTCCTGTCACTTGTGTGCATCAGGGTGTCGACCTTATGCCTCTCACTCCAAACATTTCTAATCCTGCGAGTGCAGCAAAGGATCAAGCCCAACCCAGAACCACTGGGTCCGAGGAGGGACTGGTTACTCATGGCGATACTGCGAAATTTAGACCTGCTAAGGAAGTTAGACCTACACTTCAAGGACCTCCTCCTTCGGGCTCCGCTGGTCTTGAGAGGGGTGGTAGCGAGCTCCTTCCTCATTCTAATAGAGGAGGCCCGACCACAAGCCCCTCGGTTGAAGATTGCCCCCGGGTTGATGTTTGGGTTCTGGGACCTGATCCTAGGCGTACAGATAATGCAACCCCAGAGATACCCCCAGCAGTCGTTTATTCTGAAAAGAAAGTGGTTACTCTATCGGGCCCTAGCCCGTCGAAGGGTACGTCTAGTCCCCAGCAGAAGAGGCCCGACGATCTTCAATCCAACAGGGCTAAACATCGCCATAAAGAGCCCCCCTCCAATGCAAATTATCGGCAGAGATCACCCCCGAGAACTACTAATCATAGACATGGATACTCCCCGCACCGCCGTGCTGCGTCTCCCCGAGGGCGCGACAGATACCGACCACCTTCCCGCCACGATCCACATAACAGGCCAGAACATCCCAGGGATTCGGGCCATGCGGATAACTACTGGCGCCCTGGGGACCATAACGGCGGACGCTCACGTCGGAGATCACGACCTCCAACTAGGGATCGTACCAGCTCTTTCCGGGAGGATACTGTCTCTCGGGGAATCCCTCGTAGACGTTCTCTCTCTCCCACTCGCTCCCCTTCCAACCGGGATCGCTATCCAAGAGAATATCATCGCTCTCCCGCATACTATTCCCCTTCACGCGAATCTAGGTCTCGCCGTTCTTGCTCTCCCACTCGCTCCAGACACGTTTCCCGCCGCAGCCCTCGCCGAGGAGTACCAGGCCCTTGGAAGCCATCAGGTGGTGGTTCTCAAGAGAAAAACGCCCCCCAGAGGCATAGTCGTAGTGGTTCTGAAGGTGACAGAGCTACTCTTAGTGCCCGCGATGGGAGTATGGGTTGTCAATCTGGGCGAAAGGATTCGATTCAGGGACATCATGCATCCACTCGTGCTTCCAAAACTATAAGCAGAGGTACCATCGAGGGCAGTAGTGGGGACGGAAAAATTGCAGATAAGCCCTATGCCTCGGCAGGACCAGATTTTCGTCCTGCCGCAGAGGCCTTCGGGGCAAACCCCTCCACATTGGCCGCCCCTCCCTCTCCTAAGGGAGTTCTCTTAAAGCCAACAAAGTCCACCTCTACTCCCCTCCGAACTAACACCTCACCGAGCGCTAACACCAAACGCACCTCCGCCGTTGCTCCTGAAACAATGGGCAGCCTCAAATCCTTTGCCAATAAAACCCCGAGCGAGCCTATCCCGCTCTCCGGTACCCTTCCTGATTCTACCCCTCAAAAGTCCACCGCTCCCTCCAAATCCGCATCTCCCTCCGTCGCTCAGGAATTTCCGGAACCCCCCCCTCGCCCCAATGTCTCCCCTGAATTTGATGCAGAGTATCTAGCGGAACGTGAGATGGCGAGAAAGCTCTTTGGCGTCAGCGGGAAAGATTTCGACGCAGAGATGGCTAGTAGAACCGCAGATTTTAATGCGAATATTGCTAGGAGGATAGCCTTGGGGCACCCCATTCACGGCGCCCGGGTTGCTCGGCCCGGCGGTCAAAATCCCCCTGGAGATAATTCCAAAACCGGCAAGAGTTCTGGAAACGCAGACCAAATGGATACCACCCCCGATGGCTTTGCGTCCCGTCCCAAGGCGAGCACTCATGTGAACTCAGACCGCGCGACCCTGCCTGGCCCTGAAGGTCTCTTTTCCAAGACCCAAGAGCCGAAGGCTCACGTGGAGGGGAAGGGCAAGAAAGAGGCGGAAATCGGTGACCACGATAACGATTTCAGCAAGGAAAATCTCTGGCCGGGCGCTGACAATCTCGATGGATTGGGCTCCTTTACTCCATTCTCCCCTCGATGGCAGTCTGGATCAGCAAGTTTCGTTGCAGGCGCACCAGACTACCACATCCCTAGGGGGTTCTTTGGCTCCTCCCCGGAGCCGTTCGTTCCTGCTAGTCCAACTCAGTTCGACTCCAACAAGAAGGTCAGAAAGCCAAAATACGTTGACCGTGCCAGTTCCCCTGATCCGACCATTAACTGTACTGCGTGTGGACCTCCCCTCACCATCTCCCTCACCGGGAGCCAGGCCGCCCTTTACAACGTGCACCTAAAGGACAGCGACGACATGGCCCACCTGCTATTCACCAACCTGCCGAAGAATTACTACCTCTTGCACGTTCTTACCTTCCCGCCCTATAAGAGCCGCCTGATCCACTCGGACAAAATCATGACCCTCAGGGACTTCACTAAGGTAATACGTTTGGGCTTCGATTTGCACCTCCCGATTTCTCAGATTACCGTCTATCTCTACGGTAGGGATAGTGACGGTGCCCCCCTTGAATGGAAACCTATTCACATCATGAGCGTTACCGATTGGGACGGCGTTATGAGCGTTGGCAGACAATGGAGCTGCCAGATTAGCGTCGTGGTCGAGTTTGTGGAGCCCGATGTTGGCCCTACTGTGAAGGCAGCGACCGGACATGGTCCTGAGAGAAGGGAGGGCGGGGCAGGGCCCAGTAAGTAGACTGGTCCTCAACTTGGCTATCTTGAAGGGAATGTGAGACGACAGCACACTGTATAAACATGGCTTTCCAGTATGCTACTTTAAATAAAATGAAAAGGCAAAATGGTGGATTGTATGGGCAATTTGTTTGTTTCAACATTTGTAATTCCTAGGGACTTCTGGCGCTCCTTAGATGTTAAGCCTTTTAGCCATGGATGTTGATAGCAATTCACAATTCACAATTTTTTTTCCAAAAAAGTATTCTGACAAGTTCCAGCGAACCCAAGCGTCTATTCCATCAGTCTTCGGGCCTGGGCGGGACTGACGGCTGCACACGAAAGGACTCCCGGGATGGAGAGGTGGGTTGTCCTGCTCTGTGATACCGAGTGAGCACTGGTGATTTCTAATAGGAATCTAGCATAATATACACCTCGATTGAGGCAACGGGGGAGACGCCTCGGTAGAATGTCGGCTCAAAAAAAAAGATACAATTAACCCTAACAAATTAGAATGAAGAAATGAAATTAAAAAACCCCGCGCTGTTGTATGTAGTCTTCACATCTAAGAGTTTTTTTTTCACAGGCAATTTTATCCCCAGGCGTCCCTCCTCGCGTAGATCGAGGTGTCGTATAGGAAACCGGAACTATAGCTAGGTTATCAAGCGCAGCCCATCCTTATCACTAGGGTTAGGTTTTTCTTTCCCGGGTGTGAAAATAAAAATTGAAACAAAACACATCGACAGAATCTGAACCTGTGCTCGCGCACGAAACAGATTTCTCGTCTGTTGCCTTAACCACTCGGCCACAATGTCCTTTTATTATACTTCGGTGGCTCGTTGAAAAGCAGAAACTGGGGTATCCCGACTCAAATAACCCAACACCAAGCACCCGCAAGAACCCAGAAAGCAGCCCCGAGGGACCAGGTCTTGATGAATTAGTACGACGAAAATGTGAAAACAGAAACTATGATATCATAACAAGAAATGCTGTTTCCTTCTCAAGGAATCTAGCCCTGGAGTACCGTATGACCATGAGAGCACCTTGCACACCACATGGCATAAAAGTATTCTTTTATGACCTAGAATAAGCTCTCTTTCCAGATATTGTGATCGCCCGTTTCCATTGGCCCTGATTCAGCACGGATAGTTTCCGATTTCCAATATATAATAGCAAAATTGCTTATGCCATACGCATGTGCAAAATATATTCTACATAAACTCCCAAGAAATTCCACGCACGAGCAGTAAGCAAGTGGCAACAGGATATACTCTCTCCGATTGAGTATATCGATCCTGTAGCCATCTCTCTAGAGTAGTCTACCAAAGAGCAGCGTATGTACTGTACCTATGCTCCAAAAAAAAATACCTTATTCCAATTGCTATTGACCAAAAAAGAGCTCGCGGGGGGGTGCAGCACCAAGGCATGCAGCAAATGAAGGAGGAAGGAAGGGGGGGAAACCCGTGCTAGAGGCCTTCGGATGATCCTATTCTTGGTCAATCATGCGATATCAACGGTAATTGATGCGGGGAAGCCCATACAGTTACTACCTTCGCCTGCGATAAGCGGGAGATTTCAAGGGCGAATAGTTTGCGTTCTCGGGAAAAATTCTAATTAATTGATACCTCGAGTGATGTTACATGACCACAAGCAACAAAACGGAAATCTCACTTTGCGTCACAAATAAACCTTCTAAAGGAGAAGTTTGCTGAGATATATTTAATTTTAGAAATATTTAGCCCCCCCCCCCCACTTACGGACCAACTATACCCCCCTCTGCTACCCCTAACATATAAAACCCAGCAGGGGCCTACCTCCTATAAATCCGCACATCACCCGGGCTTTGGGTCCACCACCTATCAAACAAATATCTCCCCCCAGCCCTCGTAACCCCCAAGTCTCTCCAGCACCTCGCAGTAATCCAAAAAGCCATGCCGCCCACATCCTTGCAATCCCAAGAGTACCCGAACGGTCCACAAACCCCGATCTCGGCGCTGCCCCACGCCTGCATGGCTTCGCAACCGAAGTTGCTATTACACTGTTGCCCCGCGCGATGGTAGAGTTGCGACATTGCCGAAGCGACGTCGGCGTATTGGGGGGAGGCCCAAGAGGTCTCGCAATAAAGCTGCTGAGCTTGGGCGGTGACGGTAACTTCTGGCTGGGAGGGGAAAGCGGAGAGGAGGGAGAGGATTTTGGTGCGGGTTTGGTTGAGGGCGGTGGGGTCTGTGGGGGCCACTTGGCCCGCGATGGAGTAGATTTGTGAGAAGAGGTGAGTGATTGCAGGGTCGTGGGTCATTGGCGGGGGGAGACGGGGGAGGACGCCACTGAGGACTCCAAGGAAATGGAGGGCGATAATGAAGAGGGTAAGTGGAAGCATTTCGGTCTTGGGGAAATGGCCTATATGCTCAAGTATTAGCGATAATTGTCGGTTGGGGTGCTTTGAGAGGGCCTTAGCTGTGGGGGTGGTAACACTTGTCTCAGGAAGGTTGGGTGGAGTATTTGGTGGGAGAGGGAGGTAAATTGGGCATTTATAAAAAGGGAGAGGGATGGGAGGAAACCAGGGCCCAGCACAGGAAGCCCCGGGCCCGGCGGAGGATCTCCCAGATCTGAAAAGTCACCGAGAACAACCTTAGCGCCTACCCAATTCTACAGTATCCACTACCAATTATTACAAAGGTCTAATCGAACTCTGCTATGATACAACAGACCGCCGTGCGATATCCTGGGGCGAATTTCATGGGCTCTACCACCAGAGCAGGAGAGTCTCCCCTCACCTAAAAAAATGATGCCTTATTCCGCCAACAGAATAAAACCATTGGAAGTATTCAGGTGTATCTCCCCTTGTGTGGGATCTGACAATCTGAAAACCAACCTGGAAACTAGCCAGAGAGCTTAGGGCGCTCTGTAAGAGGGATCCAGGCTTTCGCCCACAGATCCATAACCCCAACCACAACCTTACGCTCTAACCCTCATATTTAGACCCCGGGAGAACCCCAATATTAACTCCAGTCTCCAAACTTTGGCTGTTTCAATTCACCCTCCGGATTTGGTTATGATAATATTATAAAGTTAGTTGCTTTAGTGACCATTATTTCCAGTGAGGTGATTTTGGCATCTTTGGAATTCTCTTTCTGACATTGCACCATTTTGTCCTTTGAGGATACACATCAATTCTAGGAGACCCGTCAGACAAGGCTTGTACGAAAGAAGCATCCGCACTAACCACCACAAATTCATTCTAACCGCAGCTCCGCCAGAGTTTCACAAGTCTTCCCACCAAACAGAAAGGTTACAGGTCCAATCCCCACCACTTCCGCAGCACTCCCTCACACCCATCTCTGGACCCGCTTTCTACGACCGGCTCCCCATCCATCACTCCCATCGGGCACTGCCCGACGAGCAACCACTTCAGCCGCTTAAAAACGCCGAAATACCTCCTACCAACATCGACCGTCCCGTTTCTATGCCACTCCTCCCACGCCGCATCGAGACCATACTCGCCGAGCACCGGCACGGTTTGCGGATCCCCGTCTTTCGATCTATAGGTATCTCTCGTGAATGCCATTCTCCGCAACCCCAGCAGCGGGGAGAGGGTAGCGAGCAGTGTGTCATGATCAACCTCCCACTCGACGGCCGAGCCACTTTGCTTCCCCGCACTGAGCCAGAGCTGGGTAAGAGATTTTATCTTGCTGATGTAGGTTAAAGAGGAGGAATCGACAAATGGAGATTGGAATATTAGGGAGAGGGAGGTTAGGGATGTGAAATTTATGAGGGTTGGAAGGAGGGTCGTGGTTAAGTACTCGTTTGAGTACGGGGAGAGTGCGAGAGATTTTAGTTGCGGGTTTGAAGCGATGAAGGAGATGTCGGGGTCTTTGGCGACAGCGAAGGAGTGGCAATGGAGCGATTGTAGAGTTTTTATCCGGCCAAGGGTAGGGAGGAAGATACGGACGCGTTCAGTCCGGATGTCAATGCTGAGTGCCCGGATGGTAGAGCTATCACCGGAGGGGAAAAAGGAGCTCAGGACGGTGTCGTCGGATATGCTTATCAAACTTAAGGATAACGTCCGCAGCTTCGGGAAGCTGATGGGTTGTCCAAAGCTTTGCTGGTCTCCAAAGTGCCCACGCCAGACCAGCCGCTCTAGGCTCTTAGATGTAGCTCCTAGAACACTCTTACAGAAATTCGTAGTGCACAGAGAAGAAGGGGAGTTCAGATCTCGAATGACCTCCAGCTCCAAAGACTCAATGCCCCACCTCGCGCCCCCCGACGGGATGGAGATCGGGTCGTCAGTTTCTAGGGCGGTTCTACCCAACTTCAAAGTTCGAATCGGCGATGCCGGAACAGCCCCAAGCAGATGCTTCGGCGCGACAGTTCTATCCTGCAAACTCAATTCCTCGAGGTTCAACAGGGCACCTGCGATGGCTGACGCAATTCGCACGGTGTAAACACTAGAGTACACATTCAAAATCTCGTGGAGGTCCCGCTGTCCGGCGATATTATGTGCTCTCGCGAATTGCCCAGGCTCTGTCGCTACAATTAAGCGGCGGACGCAAGCCCCGATTGAAGGCTGTGGCAGACAGCCATTGTTGACAGAGCGCCCCCGAGCCTCCTCGTCCAGGGCTGCTATAAGCGAGTGTTTTTGGACACTATAGTCCAAAGTTACTGTGCAGAATTGGACCGACCTATCGTTTGTCAGCACAACTATACAACTAAGCCGATGAGAAACCAGTAAACGATACCTAGCCAGCTGCCTGCAATCGCGATCCACCAGTGCTAGCGATTTGAGATCGTCAGCCCCCAGATAGGTCGTGATGTCGTTCAGCAGCTCAATCGGAAGCTGGAAAAATGGCGTCGCGGATGTAATTGGGAACCCCTCGTTCACCCGATCGAAAAACAAAGGTCTGGTAACTACACCCTCCTTCCCGTACTCGCTCTTCGGCATCACGCGGATGGGAACGAACAAGTTCTCGATTTCCTCGGATTCCATCTTTCTCAACCACAAACGTTTCTGTGAGTTAGCGGGTGGGCAAAAAAGAGGTGGAGGACAGATGAGGGGAATAAAGGGCGGGGCAAGGCTTGATACCATATATCAGGTCCGTGTCCTAGCAAAAAGATATAGTCGTCTACAGCCGCCAAGACCTACCCATCCAACTCTATCCCTCCCAGAGGGGGCATCCAGTCTGCATTATCCAGCGGCGTGGTATGCTACGATAGCAAGGTTCTATGATTTTTATTCCACCCGTGGGAAGGGTAAGTCTGCCGGGCTTCCTCTGATTGGCTCAAGGCCCCTTCTGCCACCCAGAGAAGGGTGTTTGCTCCATCCACCCCACCAAGAGCTCGATAGACTTTTCTCCTTTCCCAAAAATTGGCCTAACTGATTGATTCGGCTGCGTAGTCTAATTGGCGTTACGCGCGCGTAGTTTCGACGAACCAGAGCCACACCCAAGTGCGGGATCGAACGCCAGTACTGGAATCTCTAGTAGGAGTAGTTCACGACAATTGAGCATTGCGAGCTGGTGTGCAACATGTCCAGATAAGGGCATCCGATCCATCATCCCCCTTTTTTTACTGACACGTTGCAGGTACTCGAGTACATGGCGGCAGGGTGGAGGCGAGAAGTGAGGTACGCGAATGGGAGAGAGGGTGGGTTGGGAGCTGGCTTGGAGTGTTTTCGATAACGTGAAGAATTCGAGGAAAGGGCAGTGTGGGGCATCGACAGCTATCTCGAGCACCTCCAACTACCAGCTGCCCAACCATCCGAGCAAGGCACAGATAAAACGTTGGTATCATACCCCACAAAGTCGTTGAACTCGGGTGACCAGAGTGCGATTCCACAAAGTAAGCTCATAGGGTCACGCTACACTTGTAATTCAGATGTCCCGAATGCCCCCCCTGGAGAAAGAGGAAATCGCTCCAGAAAAAACTGACCTTCAACAGTCCGCCGAGCCAAGTAAAAAGAAAAGCGCAACAGACCCACCAGGAGAGGCAACTCCAAAGTCCCAGCGTGACGTTCAATTCTTATGGCACAGTATGGCGCAGAAGCCATGGGGGGGAAAGTATGCCCCCCCCACCTCGATTTTTTTTAATTGATAGAAGGCAGTCAACTGGACTCTCTTGAAATCTATCATAGAACCAGAATGGACTGAATATTTGCATGCAAGCCGCTCAGTGGCCGAGAGGTTACGCGCTTCTCCCGATCGCTTCTGGCACTGTACCGCGCCTGCACCGGTACGAGCATGATATGATAATAATATTATGATACCAGTAATTCGCACTCTGCACACGAGTGAGTTTGGTATTCCCCGCGATGGGTTAGGGTTAATCGCTTATCACAGAGCCTCATCCCGAGCCAACAAAAAACATTTTCCCCAAAAATCAAACTCAGATCTCCATCTCACCTACCCACCTCCCACAATTCCGTCAACCATGACAACAGCAACGATTACTCCTACTGCCCCCATACGCTTCACCACCCACTCTTCTCTCCGACGCCGACTGGTTCTTTCAACGCTAACTGGTGCCCCGCTCCACATCTCACAAATCCGAGCTACCAGCCTGAAACCTGGTCTAACATCCTATGAATTCTCCCTCCTCCGCCTGCTCGACTCCTTAACGAATGGCACATTTATTGAAATCTCTCTAACCGGTACAACCCTACTGTACAAGCCTGGTTTGATAACTGGCAACAGTGGCCGTCCCCTCATACACACAATACCGGAGAACTGCCCCCGTGGTGCAACCTACTTCCTAGAAGTCCTCGCCTTACTAGCGCCATTCTCCAAAAGTGCCTTCTCGGTGACGCTAAAAGGTGGTGTTATTACATCTGCGACAACAGAAGATTACTCGGTTGATACATTCCGCACCGCCCTGCTACCAGTCTATGCTAGCTTTGAGGTTACGCGGGGGATTGAGGTGAGGACACTAGCACGTTCCTCAGGACCACTAGGTGCCGGCGAAGTGCATTTCTTGCACGGACATCAGGTTCGGTTACCCAGGACACTGCATCTACAGAATCCCGGAAGAGTGAAGCGGATTCGGGGTGTCTCGTATAGTACCGGTGTTAGCGCGGGAAACAATGCTCGGATGATTGAGGCGGCACGTGGGGTTCTCAATAGATTCATCGCAGATGTATATGTTTTCTCAGACGTTTCAAAAGCGCAGATCGTCCCCGCCGATTACGGAAAAGAAGGTGCGGCGGAGAAGGCTGCTGGGAATATGAAAGGGAGAGCAGGAGGGAAGACAAAGAAGGCCGGTGTTGGGTTTGGTATCTCCTTGGTTGCGGAGACAAGTCTCGGTACTATGTATGCTGCAGATGCATTCGCTGGACCGGCGGAGGCAGCGGAGGATGTTGGGAAGAGAGCTGCTGTTATGCTGCTCGAAGAGATTAGGATAGGTGGAGTCGTTGGAAGGCATGGGCTTATGAGTGTCCTAATTATGATGATGATGGGAGTTGAGGGAGATGTTGGACGGGTGGTACTTGGGAAAGAGGCGGTTGGAGAAGAATTCATTGCTGGTGTTAGGGATTTAAAGAGAGTATTTGGTGGGGAAGTTGCTGTCCGTGATGGGGAAAGTGATTCGTTGGTAGTCTCGGTGGTTGGAAGGGGTGTAGGTAATGTTGGTAGGAAGGTCGCATAATTATTCATAGATTGCGTAGTGTATATGTAGAAGCCTGTACCCCGCCCTTAGAGTTTTCGCCCAACATAATAAAATATCAGCCAGGAAACATTTGAGAACGCTGTATATTTCCCAAGTTATGAGAGATAACCCAGAGGAGCTTTGGCGGGCATTCTAGTCAAAATTTCCATGGCAATAACGCTCTGTGATACAAGGTCGGTTGAAACTCAATGAGCATGAAACCATAAAAACTGTTCCATAGCTTAAAATTATCCAAGAACCCAGGGAGTCTAGTAGTCAAGATCTATCCGCACAACATGGCACCCAGGTCCCCTCGGGGTGTCCAGATACTCCCTTCACCCGCGGAGATGCTAAATAGCTCGACTTGTAGCACGAAGAGACCAGCGATTACCGACGCCCTTCCCCAGACTTGAGAGGTTGAGCTAGTGATGGGCGTCCCGAAAAACCAAGATCTCTAGGAAGATAGGGGAGAAAGAAGATGTTTTGCTAGTTCAAAAATTACTATCATATATCGTACTGTGGACGCCACACTCTCTGCGGTGGCACGACCACTTGGTTTCCAGACCCCTGCCAGGGCTAAACTATGCTTCATTGAGCATACGATATGGACCAGAAGTGAAAGGATCTTGGAGGTACCAATGTGTTAGCCGGGAGCACCAATATTATTTATTTATTTTCAAAACAGATGGACGTATCGATAGACCGGAGGTGAGAGAAACGATCAAAATGGGACAACTGTCCTTCTGCGCAGCGCAAAAACAGAGTGCACCGAGCCCCTAATATGGAACGCTAGACTACTTGGAAAGGCTGACACTATGATAGTGGCTGTAGCACCGCGCTAACATCACACAATAAGTTCCTCAAAATAGCCACCACACGGGAGCCAAACGGAAAGTGACAATAGGTGCTGTTGATAGAGATGGATAAGGCCCCTGGGCTGAAGGATTTTAGTGCCACTACTCGAGTACTGGTCATGGTTGTCGATCTCTCATACCAGAGGCTAGAGTTTTGAAGCCGCAAGCAGTAAATATATTGCCGCAGTTTAAGAGCGACCCTGAATGAGGTGATATTAGCCCATAGCTTCGCAGTGGGCCCGGTTTAAAGCTAGGAAAGCGATGGGTGGAAGAGATCAATAATTCACAGACATATGAGGCAGTCGAGCGCTGAGGAAATTAGTTATAAGAGAGTTACAACAGAGAGATCCAGACTGATGGGATACTAGAGCGTGTAAGGTTCTGCCTACGTAGAGGGGCAGGCCAACGTGCTGAACACGTACTTGTACCTCATAGTCAGCGCTTCTACCTAAAGATATCTCGTGCTATCTATCCCGCCGCTAGTTGTGGTTTCTGTGGTTTCATAGCATCAAGAAGTCGCAGAACGAGTGCCAAGCCTTCGTGCCCTTTCCTACGTGTTGCCCTACAGTCTACACAACAAACACAGCCGAGTGACGGTTGGTGACCAGGGTCTGGTGCAATGTGTTGCAAGGGGCAAAAGTGCGCTATAGGCCCGCCCCTTAAACTCTCCAAAAGCCCGCCACCCCGGCAAGGTTGCTGTTTGGCAAAAAATATTCCCAACACAAAACACCCCGCCCACCCCAGCCTCCGAACCCAAACCATAGATCCTCCAATATATCCCCTCAGCTGCATGTTATATCTGCAAAGCTGTGACTTTGACCCTTAGGAATAGAACTATGTAGGTGGTATTTATGAGCCTGTGTAAGGAGATGGAGACCCCTGCCTCGCCTATCTTCTCCCTTTCCGCTCCTAGACAGCTACAGTATATTAGTGCACGGGGAAGATACGGCGCCTGTGTAGTACAAATTATGCCCCGATCATGTCATGGTATGATACCGGTACTGTAGCGAATTCCAGCGGGCGGCAGGTGGAAATTTGGAAGGGTCAACCAACAGTCTTACCCACGGCCCTACCGTGCGCAATCCCGTCGTAACGATTGAACCCCTGTCTTCAGCTACTTGTACTCGAGTACAGCCTCTGTTCGAAAAGATCTGGAATTGTGGAAATTAAAAGTCATAAACACGGTTGCTCGATTGGCCCTAGCACATCGAACCCTCCAATTAAAGCCCTAGAAGCCCAATCACCGTTTCCCCATTTTTTCTACCGGGGGCTGTAAGAAAGACATGAACCAGCTGAACTAAATTATGTCATAATATTATCATAGCTCGAATATGATATACGAACAGGTTACTACAGCATCTACAAATGCGAGAATAATGGACTTCCAGAGCCCGGCTGTATAGAAACCCTAAATCGCTCTGCAGGCTCGTCAAGATATTAATTACCAAGGACTAGAATTCAAGTTAACTAGCCGTTCTACCTACTTGAGACCATGTCCTACCATTCCCCTTCCTCCCACCACCCTCACCTCCTTCACGGCCCTGGCAATGCCCTCGCCCAAGGCCTAGGCCGACAAACTCTTGAGCTCCGCCTCAGGATACTGAACTTCTACAAACCCTAAATCCCTCAATCCTATCTCATGGGGCCTTCCAGAGGTGCTGTAGAGACCAACGCCCACTAGATAGTATATCTTGCTAGCCTGGATGCTTGACACGAGGCCAGACATCTCAGGGTGCACCATAGTGAACCTTACCCGTATGATGACACAGAGCTAGGATACCAACCAGAGACCAATAAACGTGGGACCGGGCACAACAAGCGTTACTCATTAGAGGAACCCTAGCGGAACTCCCGAAGCTCTTGCAAAGGCTGGACCTAATTAGTGGCGACTGCAATTAGCCACCCTGCTTCACTGCGAATGACACTAAGCTAGACTGGTGAGCCTAGCTTCCTCAGTAAGGCTATAGGGCGAATCAGGCCTGCCTCTGCTGCGAGGTGGTAGAATCCGACTCCGGACCATACCCGTAAGGGTAAGGTCCGCGATCGGCCGAGCAGCAGAACAAAAATGAAACAAGAATTCTTTTAATTTTTCTAATTTTTTTTCTTTTCGATTTGGTTCCTTTGATAGGGGGGGGGGGGGGGGGGCACCCCGGCATG
>Ga0307517_10002536_pt1 | contig 29094 bp, 34 predicted proteins | sample 23_EM_MG_FD_194515 | JGI IMG/M metagenome (GOLD analysis project Ga0307517, IMG submission 194515) | Populus trichocarpa ectomycorrhiza microbial communities from riparian zone in the Pacific Northwest, United States - 23_EM | ecosystem: Host-associated > Plants > Roots > Unclassified | place... | reverse complement strand
TTAGTGTTAAGGTTAGTGTTAAGGTTAGTGTTAAGGTTAGGGGGATATGTTTTTTTTCGCGCGGTAGCGCGCTCTTGAGTGAGGTTAGGGTAGTTAAAACTCCGGCTGCCGAGAGGCAGCCGAAGAATGTGTGTCGCATCTCCCATCTGTGTAGGTGTGTCTACTCTTGTATATCCCCGGAACAGGGCCTCAGAACACAAAATTAAGTACATTAGACATATTATTAACATCTAAGGATGGTATGGGGAGTGGTACAACTCCAGGAAAGCCCCTAGAACCAGAAAGCGAGTGAAAAAAACAGGCAGCGTGAACAATGTTGCAAGTGCAGGAGTGGGTGAGGTAAGCGGCCGCAGCAACGGCAACTGAAATTGAAATTCCCAAGGAATCAGGAGAGTCGAAATGCAAAGGGGTTCCACGAAAATCCGCAGACGCACTGAATGGGTGTCTATGTGGGCTAATAAATGGAGGGGGTACTGCAGTGCAAACAAGCCAGCTGTGAAATTCAGTGGGTAAGTACATCGTATCATGACTGCTGAGTCATTTTCTGACTCACTTTATATGTCTAGTATCATCTTTGATGTGTAGAACTTGAGTGAGAGCCACGAAATTCGGTGTGCGTGGCCTGTGAAGCATCCAGGCGAGGACATGGGGGGGAAGCGCTGACGTTGATGAGGTCATATTACTATATATAGAAGCATTCCTGATTAGGTAAGTTAGTTAGTCCAGCAGAACTGGCCTTAGCAAAAAAATCGACCCCGGGTCTTTTTTCGATGCTGGAGCACCCTTGGAATTGGGGGTCAGTTTTTTTCGCACACTTCAAGGTCTGCCTTCTCACGGGGAAGATAGTGTTATGGAATTTTTTCCTGCATACCCCTTGATTTCATGGTCATAAAACAGTCTGAATGACTTCAACAATGTGTGAAGACAGTGCTAAGCCCCAGCACCATTGGTAATTCAAGGAAAACATTGGGTATAGGATGCCACATGGCCTTAAAAATTGCTTGTAACAGCACTGGAGGTGCACATAAAAGGTGGGGTTGGTGGCAGACTCGGCAGCTCCGATGCGCATCATGATGGCTGCATCAGCCGAGCTTATCTCTGCCGACTCTATCCTCATGAAAACACACTTATATCTCCGGGAATAAGATATCAGTATTCGGAAATTGCTCTGATAAACATGGAAAGGGTCCAGTTATGTAAGGGAATTACTTTTTTACCTAGTAAGTGTGGGGGAATATGACTTATGTATCTGGGAATAGGTATTTTGCGCTTGGCAAGCGCTTGGTAAAATCGAAATTAAGCTGTTTTAGTCCAGGGGAACACGCAAAATACATATATATTAAGTAAATACAGGTCATAAATACCGGGAATAATTTTTGTGCAGTTCAACAGCCATACATACTGCTCTAGTTGCAAATTTGGATTGGTGTTAATGGCAAAATGAGGAACAAAGGCATGCAGGCATGTAGTGTTATAACGATCTGCAACCAATAGCAATCTTGAGAAGCCAACAGCACTCAGCAGCATTGGCATGCCCAGGCGCATGTGGGACACCATAACCGGTGAGGTAGCGGTTACAATTGGCCACTGAAAGCGTGTTGATGTCTGCAGCACTGGTGAGGGGGGCAGATTGTGCTATGCATGAAATCATGAGCGATGAAATAGGTAGCTGAAGGTGGATACACGAACAGGTCCGGCTGTAGGGTCAGTCCCATCCTTAAATGAGACAATGGTAAAAGGGTAGGTGTTCCCGTCGCCATTGCGTGCATTTTTCAGCTATTGTAAATAGGCGTATGAGAACGAACGCTCTTGCAGATTGACGATACTCACTTTTACTAAACTAGCTTCAATACGGTTTAACTGCTGTTGCACTGGTGCAAACCAGGGCGGTGCTACCGTTGCGAACAGTTCGATATCAAAGCAAGCGTCTATCGCTATCATCCAGTACGACCTTTACGGCCAGTGATGGTTTCCTGTTGGTGACCGTAAGTAGTCGAATGCTATTATACGCATCAGCCTTGAATCAGGCTGAATCTATCATTCAACTTTCCTCTCCTCTTCGTCCATGATCATATCTTCCACTTCACGTTAGACGACATGGGTTGACGCTCTGCAATGTTAGGTTTTCCTTTATTTTTTCTGGGTGTGGAGGGTTTGCCTATCAGTCTTTCCCCCGGTTGAAGAGGTCGTAATCTGATATCAGGATACCATCCTTCGACGTTGTGTTATTTGAGCCAAAATAGACAATACAACTGGTTATGCGTTACGGTTGCCCGGTACCCCTTCCTTCAAACCCATCTCAAGTAAGTACGTAGCAAGAATAAGCGCGGAGAGAACAGACTCCGTCATCGTAAGCGTAAAACAGAATTCTAGAATAAACCAAGAATAAACCATTATGTATTTTCATGAGCAATCATCAGGCATCCCCAGGCGTCTTTCCAGCGAGTTTAATATCCTCTAGAGTAATCACTGATTGCTCACACATCCCTCGGAATATACCATCCGCAGCTGTGTATAAATTAATCGGGGTATCGAATTCCTGTAAAGCGGAAGGTCAGTGAGTGAGCGTAATTTTCACTCAGGAGAAGAATGAAGGAACATACAGCGATCTGGCCGGCGTCAAGGACGCATATGCGGTCATAACCAATGATAGTGCGGAGCCGGTCTGTGGCAAAGGTTCCAGATTCAGATGAGGACTACGACGAATGGGAGACAGAAAGGCGTACGGGCGATGCAAAGGACAGTGCGATCTTTAAACTCGTACGTGATAGTATCTTGTATTTTCCGGTCCGTTTCATAGTCGACAGACGCTGAGAGACGAGGTGATGGGGATTGGCACGGAAATGACTTGGCGAGATGTAGATGGACGATACCTGTCGCTTCATCGAGGATGATAACCTTCGCGTTCTTAACCAGCGCGCGAGCCAATGAAACCAAGGATCGCTGTACGATAAAAAACGAAAAAAACCGTCAGTTCAAGTTGTCAACACGGATAATAATAAATTCTCCAGCGTTGCTAAAAATTCTGCTTACCTGCCCAACAGACAAATTACCTCCCTCATCCTCAATGACCGTGTCCAGCGTGAACCGATTCACAGGCGTATGCGCTCCACTCGGTGTTTCGTCGTCATTGGTGATCAGCAAATTGTGTTTAGATTGCTCAACAAGGTATGAACGCTTCAGTGCATCCCAGAGCGTGACGTCGTCGTGTAAATTAAATGGGTCGAGGTTCGATCGAAGTGTGCCAGAGACTATGTAAACCGAGGAAAGAGATCAGTTATGGGTGGTCAGTCGCATCTGGGAGAGTTGGAAATAACTTACATAAAAGCTAGCAGAGAAAAAAAAAAGAGCATCAGAAAATACAGGACCACAGCTATAAAAGAAAATACTAACAGGTTCTTGAGGAATAATGGCCAGGGCCTTTCTCAAGTCAATTAGCCCAATAGTAGATACGTCAACGCCGTCGATCACGATGGAACCAGATGAGAGTTCAACGAGACGGTACAGAGCTAATTCTGGAATCAACACCCAAGGTTCTCAAAGAGTGGGACAACATACCTGACATTATTGAGCTCTTCCCAGCACCAGTCCTACATATTAATGACATCATCAGCAACGCAAACAGCGGCCGACATTCATTTGGAATACCTTCCAACAATACCAATCTTCTCCCTAGCATTCACCATGATGGAGACGCCTTTTAATACAGAAGGAAGTTCTGGTCGATATTTAAACACGACACTCCTCAGCTCAACACGACCATCCGCAGGCCACGAAGCCGGAGGCTTCTTATCCGGCAGTTCATGAGGCAATTCTTGCTCAACGCCTGTCGCATAGAATACCACGCGCTCTACTGAATTCATATTGTTCTCGACGTCAGCGCCCTGTCGAACGATCCAGCCAAATCTTGAAAGGAATCAACAGGAAGTAAGTAATGAGTTTATAAAACGAACAAATGAAAAATGGTGCATACGCTTGTTGTGCACTTAGGAAACACGAAAGAACCAAGCCTGTTTGCGAGGGTGAAAGAGTGAAGCGAGTCCGAACAGTCAAGATCGCGACGACGAATGTTAAAATAGCTCCAAGGCAATCAAGACGGATGCCGAGCCAATGCTACAGCACGAAGTCAGCAACTCTTCAAATAGACGGGCAGCAAAGGAATCACCTGGTTCGCGACGGTTAGCCAATAAGCTCGGTTCTCGATGTCTATCCGCGTTTCATTGTCGAGCCGGAACCGGTCTGATTCTCCATATGCTCGAATGGTAGCTAATCCAGACAAACTTTCAGAGAAATGGGAATATAGCGAGGACCTCAACACCGCGTCTGACGAAAAGAATCAATACTTTTTCGGCATCCTGGATGCGGAAACAATTTAGAGCCCTACCAAGACGCTGAGAAGGTAAAACAGATCGCCGGTTCAGGTCTGCCTAAACTGTGCAAATCATAGAAAAGTACCTTGAGTTCGCGAGCACTGGCACGATAGAACGCAGCTGCGTATACATAGACCAAAAGAATGGCGAGCACGCCAATCGAGAACCAGGGAAGAACGATGGAAATCAAGATTATTGCCCCAAGGATGGAGGAGAAAGTGCTCGTAAATATCCGGAGGGCCTCTGGAGCGCGGAAGGTCATTAATAAGCACCCAAAAAATTGGGCAGTAGTAATAAACTAACCGCCCACTACATTGTCGATCGTATCGATATCTTTTGTTCATAAATCAGACTCCAAAATTATAACATTGAAAAAAAAAAAAAAAAAAAAAAAAAAAAAAAAAAAAAAAAAAGAGACATAAGCCCACCTTTGGAGAATCGATTCATGATACGGCCGAGCGGCTAATGGTGGTCATCCAGGAAGATCGAAATATTATAGACTGAATGTCACATACCGTGGTCTCAAAAAATGACATTGGAGCATGCATGACTCGCTTGATCGCGGCTTTATGCAATCTCTGCGATGCAAAGTAGGTCAATAAAGCAAAGGTCGCACCCATCAGGAAGGCGGATATGGCCTGGCTGACACCAAGAGCGGCATACACGCCTATCTGGATGATGCAAGGTCAAAGTGTCAGCATTGAGGTGTAATATGGATAGGCATGGCGTACATAAAACCCTTGAGGCTCGTTCCATTGTCTGCCAGTCAAATTTCAGCAAAGGTTGGTGAAATCCCGTGAAACCCACAGTTCCAGCCACCAAACTAACCTACACCAGCAATCGAAGTCTACATGAAACCAAAACGATGGAAACAAAACAAAATGGCATACCAATAGGAGGAAAGTATAGTTGTACCCTGCATGAGCACCAACGAAAGTACCAACAGCGGGATCATCACTTTCCCATACCCCGCTTTAATGTATGTCTGATACACATCCCACTGAATCGCACCCGTATTCCTCTCCTCCGCCTGCATGATTGGCGCACCTGGCGTCGCTTTCTTCATTTTCTCCTTCTCCCTCGTCAGCCCAGCTGCCGAATCCACCTTGCTTCCCTCAGTTTCAACACCCGAATTCTTAATGACTACCTCCTCATCCCCATACTCCACCTTGTCTTCTTCGGTTGACCCAAACTCTTTGATGAATGCAGAGAACTCGCCCCCATGAGCCATGAGTTCCGCGTAGGTGCCTTGCTCGGCGATGCGTCCTTCTGAGATGACGTAGATATGATCGACTTGTGGCAAGAAATGCAGAGCGTGTGTGACAAGGATACGAGTCTTTCCCGAAAGACTATTCTGCAACACATTCTGGAAGACAGCCTTCCCTACATGTGCATCCAGTGCAGAGAGTGGATCCTAGAAGATTTTGTAAGCCGTGGCTTTCGGAAAAAATAGAGAAATCAAGAAAATACAAACATCAAATATCTGGATCTCAGTATCACAGTAAATGGCACGGCAGATGTTCAACCTCTGCTTCTGTCCGCCCGATAATGAGATACCCTTCTCTCCAACCTCCGTCATATCGCCATGGGGTAACACCTCGAGATCGGGCTGCAAACACGAATCGGTAACCGCTTTCCAGTACCTATCTTCTTCAAAGGGACGCCCGAAGCAAATGTTCTCGCGAATGGTCGCATTCTGAACAAGGGCGAATTTCGTTCATTCAAGGAAACCATATCTGAGAATAGAACGCACCTGTATCCACGCAGTCTGCGGACAGTACCCTACACTGCCACCAAACACGATGCTCCCGTTTGCCTTCCTCATCTCCCCAATCAAACCCTGAAGCAAGCTCGTCTTCCCACTCCCCACCGGACCTACAATTGCCACCAACTGACCTCTCGGCACGCTCATACTAACGTCCTGTACCTTAAATACTCTCTCCTCATTTTTCTCATGGACATCGAGAATGTCTGTTCGTTTTTTCTCGGCGCCGGCCCTCGTGTTGGGTCTGAATTTGGAGGGCTGCATTATGCGCCTACCGGAATTGCCGTTTTTGGCAGGTTTACCCGCGTCTGCGTCCTGTGGGGGGGAGTCCCAGGTAAATGAGGCACCTTTAACTTCGATGGCAACGTCGAGGGTCGGGTCTACTGTATGTGTCTTCTCCAGCAGCTCGGCTTCAAACACGCCGTCCAGACGACTTATGGCACTGGCTGCATCAACGATAGAGCTGAAGGAACGAGCTATTAAAAGGAGATTGTAAGATTGGGTTGGTGAAGCTCGAGAAATGGAAGTAGATTGACTCACGTAAAAACATGAGGGGCAGGCGAAGAAGATTGAATAGAGTCAATGAAGTGAAAATAACGCCCGGTTCAAGTGCATGGCCAGTCGCCGAATACGTGATAAATGCCAGGACAGAGGCCAGGACGGGCATGCTCATAGCCACAGCGTTGTTCGCCGCACGAATGACCAATATTGAACGGATGTACCTAAAAAGATACGGTTTATTCTACAACTGAAAGAACGAGAAGAGGCAAAACGTACCCCATTTCCCGCCTTCTGTAATCTGATATCCTCTCTAGGAATGGTATCTCCCAGGCAAAGAACTTGATGATCTTCATTCCCCCTAGCAACTCCTGTAGAAGTTTGGCCCTCTTATCTGTCCAGTCCATGCTCTTTCTGCGAAGGGCAAAGAGGCGCTTCATGACAAAGGTTTGAACTGGTGTCGCCAGAATGAAAAATGCGAAACCAGCCAAGGCAGAAGGTCCTAGTTGTAAAAGGAGGAGAACAAGACAAATGCTCATCTGAATTGGGGCAGCCCATGCCTATGCGTCAAGAGTAAGCGGAGTTAAAGGAAATCTAGGACAAGTGATGCACACCATATGGAAGAACCCAGCACAAAAATCAATGCGTGAAACATCGGTTGAGATATGATTCATGAGCTTCCCGTTCGTCAATGTCGATCGTGCGCGAGGTGTTAATCTCAGAGAACGGTTATAGATTGCATTGATGAGGCCTCCGCGGACCAAGACACCAGTCGAGGCGCTTCGGTAGAAGGAATGGTGGGCACCAAGCGATGCGATAACCTGAAAGGCGAGGAGGACGAAAGTCAGACTAATGCCTAAACCAATGGGCGGTACATTTTGTCCGGTTCGGTGTCCAGCATAGGATTCTGTAGCAAATTTGATGATCGCCTGGCAAAGAATGGTAAGGCAGAATTTACATAGACCGAAAGCCAACACACCTTGACAACAAGAGGACTGGTCACTTGTGCAACATCTCCGACGACCTTAAGCACACCACCCGACCAGAACCACCACTTGATGCTGTCATTCATTGCCCATACAAGACTAGCCTTCTTCTTTCCTGTCTTCTCTCTCCATTCTCTTTCCTTTGCCTCTCTCGACCCCGTAATAAACCACCAAATACCTTTAATCCCCGGGCCAATCTCTCCATTCGCAAGACGTTCATTGTACTCCTCTGCACGCTGGACGCGACGAAGGAAGGAGTCGGTGATTAGATCCGATATATGCGATGCACCGCGATCTGGCGGCAATTTGTGGAGATCAGTAGTTTCGAGAGGACGGGCATAGCCAAGACCAAGGAGAGGGGTAATCCATCCAAATGTAATGAGGCTATACAAATTTGCGGTTGTCTCTGGAAGATATGTGGCATCGTCGAGGGATCGAGGCGGCGATGGAGGGGGTTTCGTTGATGTAAAGGGTACGCGTTTCCACCTAAATAAGAGTTAGCTCTATAATGGCATGGATAACGCCGCTGATACTAACCAAGGTCGATTGTGTAATAAGCTGTCAGGTTTTAGGGAATCCTTAGGAGCGACGCTACGATGGCTATCGATTGTTGTGCTCGTATCGAGCGGTTTTTTGGGCATGACGGGCGTAGCATCCAAGGGGTAGGGCAGGGGAGATATTTGGAGGGAAACGGGAGGCCGTGTTTTGGTATGAACTCCTTGGAGCCCCTTCACGAGCCTCCCGCTGATCGCTCACACCGGTTCAACCTGCAATTTTCAATGGTCCAATAAACTTGCCCAAGTACATTACACAGGGCTACGGAAGTCCGTCTGTAGGTGAACGGTATCAATTTAGGACCTCGCTGCCGATAAGATGCTCTCACCGCAGATCTCCCAACCTCAATTTCCCATTTCCCATCAAAGCATTATCCAAGGCCTTTTGCTTCTTTGACTAAAAAGGTTTGGATTCATGGCCCCCGGGAGATGGTAAAGTGAGAATATTCTTTTTCTTGTCGGTTCCTCTTTGCTCTCAGCGAATTTACGGTAGGCGCAGTGTTACAGTCAAATAGAGTGTTCCGCCTCCAAGAAGAGAACCCATGTTGACTTGGCTCGCCCAGGCCCAAAGTATCGAGCCTTGCCTAGGTAAGTGAAGGAAGGAGACATTGCACATCGCTTCTGTTCGGACCGGTTGATCGGCGAAACCTGATGTCAAGTTGTCAACTCACGGTTATGATTTAATTGATTACCTTCAGATGATTACATTGTTATAACCCAGGGCTCACAGGCCTTGGCATCATCGCCGCGTCAAGGGGAGTTTTCTCGGAGAAACATAATCGTATACTAGGGAGGAATAACTTAAAGGAGTAATCGTCAGAAACTATGGACTTGACTCTCGTACTTGAAGCTTGAAGTGCTGGAGAGCATGACCAGGGTCGTAATCATGACATCATTCAACGTGGAACCAATACAACAGATTTTGCATGTATGAGTAACGTTATCCCCCTTGACCTCAAACCCATCCCAAGTGGGTACGTAGAAGAAAGCACCCAAGAAATAAGCGTGAAGAGAATAGGCTCCATCATCGTAAGCGTATGTAAAAGAACTTTCTAGAATAAACCATGACGTTTATCATGATCAATCGTCAGGCCCAAGCGTCTTCCTGGCGAGTTTAATATCGTCTAGCGTAATCGCTGATCGCTCACACATCCCTCGGAATATACCATCCGCAGCTTTGTATAAATTAACAGGGGTATCGAATTGCTGAAAAGTGGAACGTCAGTAATCGAGAGCAATTCTCACTCAGGACAAGAAAGAAGCAACATACAGCGATCTGGCCGGCGTCAAGGACGCATATCCGGTCGTAGCCAATGATAGTGCGGAGCCGGTCTGTGGTCAGGGTTCCAGGTTCAGATGAGGACTACGACGAAGGGGGGAAAGAAAGGCGTACGGGCAATGCAGAGGATAGTACGATCTTTGAACTCGTACGCGATAGTATCCTGGATTTTCCGGTCCGTTTCATAGTCGACAGACGCTGAGAGATGAGGTGATAGGGATTGGCATGGAAATGATTTGGCGAGATATAGATGGACCATACCTGTCGCTTCATCGAGAATGATAATCTTCGCATTCTTAACGAGTGCCCGAGCCAATGAAACCAAGGATCGCTGTATGATAAAACGAAAAGGGTCAGCCGAAGCTCCCAACAGTAGTTATTTAACAAATGGAGGGTATTACCCTCCAGCATTGCTGAAACAACTGCTTACCTGTCCGACAGACAAATTAGCGCCCTCATCCTCAACGACCATGTCCAAAGTGAACCTATTCAAAGGCGTATACGCTGCACTCGGTGTCTCGCGTTCGCTGGTACTGATCAGTGAATCGTGTTTGGATGGCTCGACAAGGTAAGAACGCTTCAGTGCGTCCCAGAGCGTGACGTCGTCGTGTAAATTAAAGGGGTCGAGGTTCGATCGAAGTGTGCCCGAGACTACGTAAGCAGACGAAAGAGATCAATTATGGGTGGTCGTTGGGTGGTCGGTCGGTGCCGCCAGGTGGATAACTTACATAAAAGCTACCAAAAAAAGCTTCAGAAAATACAGGACCAGGTATGAAAGAGAATACTAACAGGTTCTTGAGGGATAATAGCAAGGTTCTTTCTCAGGGCAGTTAGCCCAATAGTAGATACGTCGACGCCGTCAATCACGATGAAACCAGATGAGAGTTCAACGAGACGGTACAGAGCTAATTCTGGAATCAGCGTCCAAGGTTCTCAAAGAGTGTGACCACATACCAGACATTATTGAACTCTTCCCAGCACCAGTTCTACATGGATATTATGGTCAGCGACACCAACAGTGGCCGACATTCATTTGAAATACCTTCCAACAATACCAACCTTCTCCCTAGCATTGACCATCATGGAGACGCCTTTTAATACAGAGGGAAGTTCAGGTCGATATCTGAACACGACATTCCTCAGCTCAACACGACCATCCGCAGGCCACGAAGCCGGAGGCTTCTTATCCGGCAGCTCATGAGGCGCTTCTTGCTCAACGTTTGTCGCATAGAATACCAGACGCTCTACTGAATTCATATTGTTCTCGACGTCAGCGCTCTGTCGAACGATCCAGCCAAATCTTGAAAAGAATTAGCAACAAGTAAGTAACGAGTTTAGAAAACGAACGAATGACAAAGGGTACATACGATTGTTGTACAGTGAGGATATACGAAAGAACCAAGCCTGTTTGCGCAGGTGAAATAGTGAAGCGAGTCCTAACAGTCAAGATCGCTACGATGAATGTCAAAATAGCTCCAAGGCACTCAAGACGGATCCCGAGCCAATGCTAAAACATGAAGTCAGCAAGCAACCTTTCAAATAGACGGGCAGCGAAGGAATCACCTGGTTTGCGACTGTTAGCCAATAAGCTCGGTTCTCGATGTCTATCCGCGTTTCATTGTCGAGCCGGAACCGGTCTGATTCTCCATATGCTCGAATGGTAGCCAATCCAGACAAACTTTCTGAGAAATGGGAATATAGCGAGGACCTCAACACCGCATCTAACAAAAAGAATCAATACTCTCTGGGCATCCTGAATGCGGAAACATTTTGGAGCCTTACCAAGACGCTGAGAAGAAAAAAAAGATAGTCGGGTCAGGTCTACATAAACCGTCCAAATCGTAGAAAGGTACCGTGAGTTCTCGAGCACTGGCACGATAGAACGCAGCTGCGTATACATAGACAAAGAGAACGGCGAGCACGCCAATCAAGAACCAAGGAAGGAGAGAAATCAGGATTATTGCTCCAAGGACAGAGGAGAAAGTGCTCGTAAACATCCGGAGGGCCTCTGAAGCGCGGAAAGTCACTATTATGCAACCAAAAAATTGGACGATAGAAATAACTAACCTACCAGCAGATTGTCGATCGTATCAATATCTTTTTGTACACAAATCAGACTCCAAATTTATGATAGCGAAGGAAGAGACACAAGGCTACCTTTAGAGAATCGATTCATAATACGACCGAGCGGCTGAAGGTGGTCAACGACGAAGATCGGAATATCATAGACTGAATGTCACGTACCGTGGTCTCAAAAAATGACATTAGAGCGTGCATGATTCGCTTGATTGCGGCTTTATGCAATCTTTGCGATGCAAAGTAGGTCAACAAAGCGAGGGTTGCACCCATCAGGAAAATGGATATGGCCTGGCCGAGAGCGAGAGCGGCATAAACGCCCATCTTGATAATGCGAGGTCAAAATATGAGCAGCCAGGCATAATATGGATAGGCATGACCTACATAAAATCCTTGAGGCTTGTTCCATTGTCTGTCAGTCAAATTTCAGCGAAGGTTAATTGGCGAAATCCCATGAAACCCACAGTTCCTGCCACCAAACGAACCTATACATAGCAATCGAAGTCAGTCTACATGAAACCAAAACAAAAACAAAATGGCATACCAATAGGAAGAAAGCACAGTTGCACCCTGGAGGAGAACCAACGAAAGTACCAACAGCGGGATCATCACCTCTCCATAACCCGCTTTAATGAATGTCTGATATACACCCCACTGAATCGCACCCGTGTTCCTCTCCTCCGTCTGCATGATTGCCGCACCTGACGTCGCTTTCTTCATCTCCTCCAATTTCTCCTTCTCCCTCGTCAGCCCAGCTGCCGAATCCACCTTGCTGCACTCAGTCTCAATATCCGAATTCTTAATGGCTACCTCCTCATCCTCATCCCCCATCTTGCCTTGTGCAGTCGACCCAAACTCTTTGATGAATGCAGAGAACTCGCCCCCACGAGCCATGAGTTTCGCGTACGTGCCTTGCTCGGCGATGCGTCCATCTGAGATAACGTAAATATAATCGACTTGTGGCAAGAAATGAAGAGCGTGTGTGACAAGGATACGAGTCTTTCCCGAAAGACTATTCTGCAACACATTCTGGAAGACAGCCTTCCCTACATGCGCATCCAGTGCAGAGAGTGGATCCTAGAAGATTTTGTAAGTCCTGGTTTTCGGAGAAAAGGAAGGTACATTTTTCGGGAAATAAGGAAAATACTGACATCAAATATCTGGATCTCAGTATCACAGTAAATAGCACGGCAGATATTCAACCTCTGCTTCTGTCCGCCCGATAATGAGACGCCTTTCTCTCCAACCTCCGTCATATCGCCATTGCGTAACATCTCGAGATCAGGCTGCAAACACGAATCGGTAACCGCTTTCCAGTATCTACCCTCTTCAAAAGGGCGTCCGAAACAAAAATTTTCGCGAATGGTCGCATTCTGAACAAAAGCAAGGTTTGAAATTTCCTTCACCCAAGTCGAGAATAGAACGCACCTGTATCCACGCAGTCTGCGGACAGTACCCTACACTCCCACCAAACACGATGCTCCCGTTTGTCTTCCTCATCTCCCCAATTAAACCCTGAAGCAAGCTCGTCTTCCCACTCCCCACCGGACCTACAATTGCCACCAGCTGACATCTCGGTACGCTCATACTAAGATCCTCGATCTTAAATACCCTCTCCTCATGTTTCTCAGAAACATGGAGATTGTCTGTTCTCTTGTTCTCGGCGACGGCATTGGCCTTGGCTCTGGATTTAGAAGACTGCATCATAACTTCGATGGCAACATCCAAGGTTGGGTCTACTATATGTGTCTTCTCCAGCAGCTCGGCTTCGAACACGCCGTATAGACGGCTTGTAGCATTGGCTGCATCGGCAATAGAGCTGAAGGAAACAGCTATTAAAATTAGATTGTAAAGTTAGGTTGGTGAAGCTCGAGAAATGAAAGTAGGTTGGCTGACGTAAAAGCATAAGGGGCAGACGAAGAAGGTTGAATAGAGCTAATGAGGTGAAAATAACGCCGGGTTCAAGGGCATGGCCAGCCGCCGAATATGTGATAAATGCCAGGACGGAGGCCAGGACGGGCATGCTCATAGCCACAGCGTTGTTCGCAGCGCGAATGAGCAACAGAGAACAGATGTACCTAAGGACATAGAGACACGGTTGATTCCAAATCTGAAAGAAGAAGAGGCAAAAACGCACCCCATTTCCCGCCTTCTGTAATCTGATATCCTCTCTAGAAATGGTATCTCCCAGGCAAAAAATTTGATGATTTTCATTCCCCCTAGTAACTCTTGTAAAAGTTTGGCCCTCTTGTCTGTCCACTCCATGCTCTTTCTCCGAAGGGTGACGAGATGCTTTGCGGCGTAGGTTTGCACCGGGATCGCCAGAATGAAAAATGTGAAACCAGCCAAGGCAGAAGGTCCGAGTTGCAGAAGGAGGAGAACAAGACAAATGACCATCAGAATTGGGGCAGTCCATGCCTATGCGTCCAAGGTAAGAAAGGTAAAAGGAGATCCAGGATAAGCGACACACACCAGATGGAAGAATCCAGCACAATAATCAATACGTGAAACATCGGTTGAGATATGATTCATGAGCTTCCCGTTCGTCAACGTCGATCGTGCGCGAGGTGTCAATCTCAGAGACTGGTTATAGATTGCATTGATGAGGCCTCCGCGGAGCAAGATCCCAGTTGAGGTACTTCGGTAGAAAAAATGGTGAGTACCAAGGGGCGCGATAACTTGCAAGGCGAGGAGGACGAAAGTCAAACCAATGCCTAAACCAATGGGCGGTACATTTTGTCCGGTTCGGTGTCCAACATAAGATTCTGCAGCGAATTTGATGATCGCCTGGTAAACAATGATGAGACAGAGGTTACATGGAAGAAAAGTCAACACACCTTGACAACAAGAGGACTGGTCACTTGTGCAACATCTCCAACGAACTTGAGCATACCACCCGACCAGAACCACCACTTGACGCTATCATCCATTGCCCATACAAGACTAGCCTTCTTCTTTCCTGTCTTCTCTCTCCATTCCCTTTCCTTTGCTTCTCTCTTCCCTGTAACGGACCACCAAACACCTTTGATCCCCGGGCCAATTTCTCCATTCGCAAGACGTTCGTTGTACTTCTCTGCCCGCTGGACGCGAAGAAGGAAAGAGTTGGTGATTAGATCTGATATATGCGATGCACCGCGGTCTGGCGGCAGTTTGTAGAGGTCAGTGGCCTCGAGAGGACGGGCATAGCCAAGAGTAAGGAGAGGGGTAATCCATCCAAATGTAATGAGGCTATAAAAATTTGCGGTCGTCTCTGGGAGATATGTGGCATCATCGAGGGATCGAGGCGGCGATGGAGGGGGTTTTGTTGATATAAAAGGTATGCGTTGCCAACTAAGAAGAGTTATTTCGGACGGCATGGATGACGTTGTCAGTACTAACCGAGGTCGATTATGCGATAGGTTGGCAGGCTCTAGGGAATCCTTAGGAGCGACGCTATGATCGCTATCGATTGTTGTACTCGTAGCGAGCGGTTTTTTGAGCATGACGGGCGTGGCATCGAAGGAGTGGGAGGCAGGCAATATATGTGAAGGGAAACCGGAGGCCGTCCTTTGGCATAAGCGTTGCTGACTGATACATAGATTACTTCTGATTCACACAAGTGAGGTTCATTTTGCCAGAACGACGTCGACCTCCTCGAGTCTTCCGCTGATCGCTCATGCCATTTCAACCTGCTATATCCAATGGTCCAGTAAGCCTGACCAAGTACGCCAGATAAAGCAAGGGAAGTCAATTGCACTCCTTTGAGTCGTTTATAGATGGTTGGGCGGTATCAATTCAGGACCTCGTTGCCGATGAGATACTCTCACCGCAGGACCTCCCAACAGGACCTTCCAACTTGAAATTCCAATCAAAGCGTTGTCCGAGGCTTTTTGCTTCCTCGACTAAAAACGGTTTAGATTCATGGCCCCCAGGATATGGCAAGGTGGGGACATTCTTTTTCTTGTCGCTTCCTCTTGACTCTCAGTGAAGAATCTACGGCATACGTGAGATATGGAGTTAGAATTAGTGCGTGCGGCCGCAGTGTTACAGTCAAATAGAGCAGACAATGAGGGTGTTTCGCCAAGAAGGGAACCCATTTGACTTGGCTCGTCCAGGCCAAATATCGAGCCTTGCCTAGGTAAGTGAAGGAAGGAGAGATTGAACATGAGAAAGGATTTCTGTTCGGGCCGGTCGATCGGTAGACCCTCCCATAGCGCCGCCTGTCCACAGACTCGGTAGGCGGGGATTTGCATACCATAACCTATATTCCAATGCTTTCAAAAGCTAACAAGAGAGCTTAGATCGAACGTGGCTTACATGGTATGCCAATCGGTGCTGTTCATGACGGAAGCAATGAGATAATCTTCAAGATAATCTTCAGATGACCACGACATCAGTTCAGGTGAGGTGAGAGATATAAGGCCTAGGGGGTTACCGGTTATGGGTGATCAGAGGTATAGGGTGACGACTGTAGTACAGATATTGCTATAACCCAGGGCTCACAGGCCGTGGCATCATTGCTAGGAGTTATCAACACAATTCGAGGTGGGGAGTAAATCTGCGGCAAAGAATTAATCAGGGATAGGCAGGAATTGCATAAAGGAGTAATTGTCACCAATGTCAGAAACCACTTAACTCTGGTACTAGGTTGAGGTGTTGTAGAACACAACCATGGGTCGTAATCAGGATGAGCCAAAATAAGCAATACAGCAGGTTATGCGTTACGGGTGCCAAAGTTTGCTTATTTAAGTATTATCTTAGACTATACATGTAGTGAGCAAGTAGTGAGTATCGTTATCCCCCTTGACCTCAAACCCATCCCAAGTGGGTACGTAGAAGAAAGCACCCAAGAAATAAGCGTGGAGAGAATAGGCTCCGTCATCGTAAGCGTAAAAGGAATTTCTAGAATAAACCATGGCGCGTGTCACGATCAATCGTCAGGCATCCCCAAGCGTCTTGTCGGCGAGTTTAATATCGTCTAGCGTAATCGACGATCGTTCACACATCCCTCGGAATATCCCATCCGCAGCTTTATATAAATTAACAGGGGTATCGAATTGCTGGAAAGTGGAACGTCAGTAATCGAGAGCAATTCTCACTCAGGACAAGAAAGAAGCAACATACAGCGATCTGGCCGGTATCAAGGACGCATATCCGGTCGTAACCAATGATAGTGCGGAGCCGGTCTGTGGCAAAGGTTCCAGATTCAGATGAGGACTACGACGAAGGGGGGAAAGAAAGGCGTACGGGCAATGCAGAGGATAGTACGATCTTTGAACTCGTACGCGATAGTATCCTGGATTTTCCGGTCCGTTTCATAGTCGACAGACGCTGAGGGGTGAGGTGATGGGGATTGGCACGAAAATGATTTGGCGAGATATAGATGGACCATACCTGTCGCTTCATCGAGGATGATAATCTTCGCATTCTTAACCAGCGCCCGAGCCAATGAAACCAAGGATCGCTGTACGATAAAACAAAAAAGGTCAGCCGAAGTTCCCAACAGTAGCTATTTAACAAATGGAGGGTATTACCCCCCAGCATTGCTGAAAAACTGCTTACTTGTCCGACAGACAAATTAGCGCCCTCATCCTCAACGACCATCTCCAAAGTGAACCTATTGAAAGGTGTATACGCTGCACTCGGTGTCTCGTGTTCGCTGGTACTGATCAGCGGATCGTGTTTGGATGGCTCGACAAGGTAAGAGCGTTTCAGTGCGTCCCAGAGCGTGACGTCGTCGTGTAAATTAAAGGGGTCGAGGTTCGATCGAAGTGTGCCCGAGACTACGTAAACAGACGAAAGAGGGTTATGAGTGGTCGGCCGCTTCTGCGAGAGGTGGAGATAGCTTACATAAATGCTAGAAGAAAAAAGAGAGCATCAGGAAATAATGACCACAGTTATGAAAGAGAATACTAACAGGTTCTTGAGGGATAATGGCCAGGACCTTTCTCAGGTCAGTTAGCCCAATAGTAGATACGTCGACGCCGTCGATCACGATGGAACCAGATGAAAGTTCAACGAGGCGGTACAGAGCTAATTCTGAAGTCAGTATCCGGGGTTCTCTTTAAAGAGTTCGTTAACATACCTGTCATTATTGAGCTCTTCCCAGCACCAGTTCTACATAGTAATAACATTCAGCAACGCAAACAGCGGCCGACATTCATTTGAAATACCTTCCAACAATACCAATCTTCTCCCTAGCATTGACCATCATGGAGACGCCTTTTAATGCAGAGGGAAGTTCAGGTCGATATCTGAACACGACATTCCTCAGCTCAACACGACCATCCGCAGGCCACGAAGCCGGAGGCTTCTTATCCGGCAGCTCATGAGGCGCTTCTTGCTCAACGCCTGTCGCATAGAATACCACGCGCTCTACTGAATTCATATTGTTCTCGACGTCGGCGCTTTGTCGAACGATCCAGCCAAATCTTGAAAAGAATGAACAGCAAGTAAGTAATGTGTGTAGAAAACGAACCAATGACAAATGGTACATACGCTTGTTGTACACTCAGGATATACGAAAGAACCAAGCCTGTTTGCGCAGGCGAAATAGTGAAGCGAGTCCCAACAGTCAAGATCGCGACGACGAATGTCAAAATAGCTCCAAGGCAATCAAGACGGATCCCAAGCCAGTGCTAAAACACGAAGTCAGCGACCCTTCAAGGAAATATAAGACGGGCAGCAAAGGAATCACCTGGTTCGCGACTGTTAGCCAATAAGCTCGGTTCTCGATGTCTACCCGCGTTTCGTTGTCGAGCCGGAACCGGTCTGATTCTCCATATGCCCGAATAGTAGTCAAGCCAGACAAACTTTCCGAGAAATGGGAATATAGTGAAGACCTCAGCACCGCATCTAACAAAAAGAATCAACACTCTTTGGGCTTCCTGGATGCAGAAACAAGCCGAAGCCTTACCAAGACGCTGAGAAGGAAAAGAAGACCGTCGGTCAGGTCTACATAAACCGTCCAAATGTAGAGAGGTACCTTGAGTTCTCGAGCACTGGCACGATAGAACGCAGCCGCATATACATAGAGTAAGAGAATGGCGAACACGCCAATCAAGAACCAGGGAAGAACGATGGAAATCAAGATTATCGCTCCAAGGATGGAGGAGAAAGTGCTCGTAAACATCCGGAGGGCCTCTGGAGCGTGGAAAGTCACTATTATGCAGCCAGAAAATTGAAGTAATAACCAACCCCCCACTACATTGTCGATCGTATCTATATCTTTGTTTAGATAAATCAGACAAAATTATAACAATGAAAAAAGACGTAAGCTCACCTTTGGAGAATCGATTCATAATACGACCGAGCGGCTAAGGGTGGTCCAATAGTGGTCAACGAGGAAGATCGGATTATCATCGACTGAATGTCATATACCGTGGTCTCAAAAAATGACATTGGAGCGTGCATGACTCGCTTGATCGCGGCTTTATGCAATCTTTGCGATGCAAAGTAGGTCAACAAAGTAAACGTTGCACCCATTAGGAAGGCGGATATGGCCTGGCTGACACCGAGAGCGGCATAAATGCCCATCTGAATAATGCGAGGTCAGAATCTCAGCAGCCAGGCGTAGTACGGACAGGCGTGACCTACATAAAATCCTGAGGGCTTGTTCCATTGTCTACCAGTCAAATTTCAGCGAAGGTTAATTGGTGAAATCCTATCAAACTCACCGTTCCTGCCACCAAACCAACCTATACACAGCAATAAAAGTGAGTCTACAAGAAACCAAAACGAAGGAAACCAAAACAAAATGGCATACCAATAGGAAGAAAGCACAGTTGCACCCTGGAGGAGAACCAACGAAAGTACCAACAGCGGAATTATCACCTCCCCATACCCCGCTTTAATATATGTCTGATACACATCCCACTGAATCGCACCCGTGTTCCTCTCCTCCGTCTGCATGAGTGCCGCACCCGGCGTCGCTTTCTTCATCTTCTCCAATTTCTCCTTCTCCCTCGTCAGCCCAGCTGCCGAATCCACCTTGCTGCGCTCAGTCTCAATACCCGAATTCTTAATGGCTACCTCCTCATCCTCATACTCCACTTTGTCTTCTTCAGTAGACCCAAACTCTTTGATGAATGCAGAGATTTCGGCCCTATGCGCCATGAGTTTCGCGTACGTGCCTTGCTCGGCGATGCGTCCATCTGAGATGACGTAGACATAATCGACTTGCGGCAAGAAATGAAGAGCGTGTGTGACAAGGATACGAGTCTTTCCCGAATGGCTATTCTGCAACACATTCTGGAAGACAGCCTTCCCTACATGCGCATCCAGTGCAGAGAGTGGATCCTAGAAGATTTTGTAAGTCCTGGTTTTCGGAAAAATAGAGAACTGAAAAAAATACAGACATCAAATATCTGGATCTCAGTATCACAATAAATTGTACGGCAGATGTTCAACCTCTGCTTCTGTCCGCCTGATAATGAGATACCCCTTTCTCCAACCTCCGTCATATCGCCATTGGGCAACACCTCGAGATCAGGCTGTAAACACGAGTCGGTAACCGCTTTCCAGTATCTATCTTCTTCAAAGGGACGCCCGAAGCAAATGTTCTCGCGAATGATCGCATTCTGAACAAAGACGAGTTTTGTTCATTCAAGAAACCATATCTGAGAATAAAACGCACCTGTATCCACGCACTCTGCGAACAGTACCCCACACTCCCACCAAATACGATGCTCCCGTCTGTCTTCCTCATCTCCCCAATCAAACCCTGCAGCAAGCTCGTCTTGCCGCTCCCAACTGGACCTACAATCACCACCAACTGACCCCTTGGCACGCTCATACTAATGTCTTGTACCTTAAACACACTCTCCTCCTGATTCTTCGCCTTCTCATCGATATCGTCTGTTCGCTTCTTCTCAGCGGCAGCAGTGAAGGCCTTGGTCTTGGCTCTGGATTCGGAAGACTGCATCATGTGCCCACCGGCGGTGCTTTTCTTGCCGAGTTTACCCTTGTCTCCATCCGGTGGGGGGGAGTCCCAAGTAAATGAGGCACCTTTAACTTCGATGGCAGCATCGAGGCTCGGGTTTACTGTATGTGTCTTCTCCAGCAGCTCGGCTTCAAATACGCCGTACAGACGACTTATGGCGCTGGCTGCATCAGAGATAGTGCTCAAGGAAGCAGCTGTTCGCCATTGAAGCATTAGATTGGTTTGACTTGAGAAATGAAAGTGGATCGACTTGCGCAAAAGCATAAGTGGCATGCGAAGAAGGTTGAATAAAGTCAATGAGGTGAAAATAACGCCGGGTTCAAGGGCATGGCCAGTCGCCGAATACGTTATAAATGCCAGGACGGAGGCCAGGACGGGCATACTCGTGGCCACGGCGTTGCTCGCCACGCGAATGAGCCACAGCGACCGGATGTACCTAAGGACATGGAAATACGGTCGATTCCAAAACGGAGGGAGGAAGAGACAAAAGCGTACCCCATTTCTCGCCTTCTGTAATCTGATATCCTCTCTAGGAATGGTATCTCCCAGGCAAAAAATTTGATGATTTTCATTCCCCCCAGTAACTCTTGTAGAAGCTTGGCCCTCTTGTCTGTCCAGTCCATGCTCTTTCTCCGAAGGGCGAAGAGGCGCCTTATGGCGTATGTTTGCACCGGGGTCGCTAGGATTAAAAATGCGAAACCAGCCAAGGCAGAAGGTCCGAGTTGCAGAAGGAGGAGAACAAGGCAAATGATCATCTGAATTGGGGCAGTCCACGCCTACGCGTCCAAAGTAAGAAAGGTGAGAGGTGATCCACCAGAAATAATACGTACCGCGTGGAAGAACCCAGCACAGAAATCAATACGTGAAACATCGGTCGAGATATGATTCACGAGCTTCCCGTTCGTCAATGTCGATCGTGCGCGAGATGTTAATCTCAGAGAACGGCTATAGATCACATTGATGAGGCCTCCGCGGAGCAAGACCCCAGTTGAGGTGCTTCGGTAGAAAAAATGGTGAGTACCAAGCGAAGCGATAACTTGCAAGGTGAGGAGGGCGAAAGTCAGACCAATGCCTAAGCCAATGGGCGGTACATTCTGTCCGGCTCGGTGTCCAACATAAGATTCTGCAGCGAATTTGATGATTTCCTGGTAAACGATAATCAGGGGGAATTTATATGGAAGAGAAGCCGACACACCTTGACAACAAGTGGACTGGTCACTTGTGCAACATCTCCGACGATCTTAAGCACACCACCCGACCAGAACCACCACTTGACGCTGTCATTCATTGCCCATACAAGACTAGCCTTCTTCTTTCCTGTCTTCTCTCTCCATTCCCTTTCCTTTGCTTCTCTCTTCCCCGTAATGGACCACCAAACACCTTTAATCCCCGGGCCAATTTCCCTATTAGCAAGACGTACATTGTACTCCTCTGCACGCTGGACGCGACGAAGGAATGAGTCGGTGATTAGATCTGATATATGCGATGCGCCGCGGTCTGGTGGCAATTTGTAGAGATCGGTGGCCTCGAGAGGACGGGCATAGCCAAGAGTAAGGAGAGGGGTAATCCATCCAAATGTAATGAGGCTATAAAAATTTGCGGTCGTCTCTGGGAGATATGTGGCATCATCGAGGGATCGAGGCGGCGATGGAGGGGGTTTTGTTGATATAAAAGGTACGCGTTGCCAACTAAGAAGAGTTATTTCGGTACAATGGCATGGATAACGTCGTCAGTACTAACCGAGGTCGATTATGCGATAGGTTGGCAGGCTCTAGGGAATCCTTAGGAGCGACGCTACGATCGCTATCGATTGTTGTACTCGTAGCGAGCGGTTTTTTGAGCATGACGGGCGTAGCATCGAAGGAATGGGGGGCAGGCGATATATGTGAAGGGAAACCGGGGGCCGTCTTTTGTGTAAGCCTGCTGACTGATACATAGATTACTTCTTATTCACAGAAACGGGGTTCATTTTGCCAGAACGACATCGACCTCGAGTCTTCCGCTGATCGCTCACGTCGTTTCAACCTGCAATTTTCAATGGTCCGGTAAACCTGCCCAAGTACGCCAGATAAAGCAAGGGAAGTCGATTGCACTTCTTTGGGTCGTTCATAGGTGATGAGCGGTATCAATTTAGGACCTCGTTGCCGATAAGATGCTCCCACCGCAGGACCTCCCCACTTGAAATTCCAATTAAAGCGTTATCCGAGGCTTTTGCCTTTGACTGAAAAGGTTTAGATTCGTGGCCCCCGGGAGATGGTAAAGTGAGGATATTCTTTTTCTTGTCCCTTCCTCTTTGCTCTTAGTGAATCTACGGCAGAGGCGAGATATGAGAGTTGGAATTAGTGGGTGCGGGCGCAGTGTTACAGTCAAGTAGAGCAGACAGTGAAAGTGTTTCGCCGCCAAGAGTGGATGGAACCCAGTCTGAGTTGGCTCGTCCACGCCAAAATATCGAGGTAAGTGACAGAAGGAAGGAAAGATTGAACTTGTTGGAAAGGACTTCTGTTCGGGCCGGTTGATCGGCAGAACCCGATGTCGCGGTCATTACATCTGAAGATGATTATCTCGTTGCTCCTGACAGCCATGAACAACACCGATTGGCATACCATGTAAGCCACGCTCGATCTACGCTCTCTTGTTATTTTTTGAAAGGATTGAAATGTAGTACTGTGGAAATACCATTTGCTTCGAACAAGCATGCATCGATCGCAAAACAAGTCATTGAAGTCGATGCGGAGCTGCAACCTCATGCAGTAAAAAGGGTGCTCTCCATCCAAGACGAAAAACTCATCGCGTGCGGCAATAAATTTTATTCGTCGCCCTTCTTTTTTGAATTTATGTACCCTCGACATTTAGGACCTTTCATACACTCACGGTTAGACTCGCTCGATTGACATTGAACGGATTCCTCGAAAATGTCGACTTGGTCGCGCGAACAATAGAAGAATTCGGCGACAATCCCGAGCAACGGACATTATAGGGCTTCAATAAATGTTACAAATGTTGCTTCGATTTTATTAACAAGGAGTTCGATCCTCAGTATGGCCTGATGTTGATGATGAGTGCCATTCGGGTCCATGATTCACTCATCCTTCGCATCGGCTTCACCGCCCTCGGTCTTCTTCGCCTTCTTCTTGCTTTTCCTGCTCTCCCTCAGGTTTCGCGCAAGAAGTGACTTCAATTCTTCATCCTCGACATCTTTCTCCGTCTTGACAACATCGGGCTTGTACCAGATTGGAGGTTGGGTGATGAGCGAAGGACCTCCTGGGAGAAGGGCGATAGTGAAGTGGAACCCAGCCACAAAAGTATTCGAAGGGGTGTAGCTAATGGGGAAAGAAGAATTACACCAATTCTAGGCTGTTCCCAGTGTGGAGTAGAAAATCACGTACATGACTTCGTAAGGCTTAACCAAATTGTGTTGGACAGCCTCTTGTAAACCCATACGAGCGCGTTTCTCATCCTCCAAGGTGCGGATATTGAAAGGGAAAGATCCAGCCTTCTTCTGCACCTCTGAGAACACGGCGCGCGAGTTCTTAGCTTTCAGTTGATATGTCACGGTGGGGTCTCTTTGGAACAGTGTCGTTCGCGATTCTTCCAAACGAGCCTGAGAAACCTGATGAGCATTTCGGATGGCTAATAGAAACGCGGTTGGACATACTTTGCCATCTTCTCCGGAAGAGATCAAGATGTCGATCCCGTACACCTCTCCTTCGGCGAAAGTCGCAGCCTCGAAGTCGCGTTTTTGGGATTCGCTAGGGTTCAAGATAATGCGCTTCTTTCCATCGATCACGTTTTGTGTCTGTTGGCAAGAAAGCATACCTTTCAAAGGTTCGAAATCTTTAGAAAATCGTGAAAAACATAACAAGTCAAGAGCGAACCTTCCACGGGCTTGCAGCCAAACTGTGCGGCGGAACGTGCTACGATCTCGGTGATCGCCCAATTCTTGTTGCCGACCTTGAGCGTACGCATCGCTGCCTCAGCCGCCGTCCACGCTGCCTTGACAACATCTGCGCGTCGACCTGTTACTGGGTTCGACGCGCTTGCACCGACGACGATGGTTTCACCACCGATGGCCGCAAATCCGTCGATGTGAGCTCCAAGCTGAACTTTCACGACATCATCTTTGGCAAGAACTTGTATCGCAAGGGGATCCGATCTTCAGGGGGGGAAAAGAATGAGTGACAATTGTAAAAGGAGTTTTGATGAGACAGATGGGGACTCAGACGACTTACGCCAGAGGTGAAAAATGCGCGACAGTGTTGTTGACCGAAATACAGGTGGGGAAGGACACGCCTTGTAGAGTTGTTTTCTATCAAAGGAGGATTCGAAAGAAAAAGTTGACTTTTAAAAATGCACCTTTTGTCACTCGGACTCCTTTGACAGCTTTGTTGTAAACTGCCCCAGTGCCCTGCTCAATGAGCTTGTCACCCTCGATGCAGAGATCGATCACTTTCGCTCCCTCCACGCAAAGCTCGATGAGCTTCTTCGTGACCTGATGGACGATGTCTGCGGCTGTCTGTAGGACGATTAGATTTTTTTTATCGCGTAGGTGGACCCTAGATCGCTTCGCATAAGTACCTTGTACTTGGTGAGATCGGCCTCGAAGGAAGACACGATGGGTTTCTCGGAGCTCGAGGTCTCTACGGTGGGCTTCTCTGTGTCGGACATCGTGTTTGCTCGTCAAAAAAGTGTAGTTGTGAGGTTTAAGTTTGAAGGTCTACAAACCCGGCGTGTTTACCCTTCCAGATCACTAGGTTCCATATTTCCTTATCAGGATAATTCTCATCTCAACAAAAAGCATTCCAAACTTGAGGTTGGCCGAGGATTTTTTTTCTAGTCTGGTTTCAGGCATTCAGACGTAATTAATACAAATATGTCGTTACGGTAATTCGTCCAGTAAACCCTAATATACATCCACTACATACTACATAGACGATAGCAATGTGTCAACCAAGCAAGAGAATGAAGGAGTGAGGATGGCTTCGTCAAGGCTTCACTGCTGTAAAGATCCGGAGAGATCTACAAAGGTCATCTGGATTGTATGCTGTTACAAGATGGCCACTACAATCTGATCCAGGCTTATTTTCCAGCCTTTCCCGCCATTTCTGCCAGTCGGGAGTTTCTGGTTCGGTTGCAACTCGTACCCAAGGTACATGTGTAGCGAGATTATTTCTCATGCCTATTCGATCGAGCATATCGCTGTAAACCTAAATCAGGACATGGAAGGCCGAAACGCCAGACAAAGAACCCACAGTTCCCAATTTTTCCAATCCACTTCGAATGCTTTCCGGACAACATATTTATGTGGGTATTTGAGGTAATCTTCCTCATCCGGAGCCGTTCGCAAAAGTAGCGAGAGGGCTTCACTAGAATAAAGCTTCTTGTATTCCGTGAACATGGCTTCCTTACACCCTCGTATTGTGTTAACCGTTTTCGCCAGGTGCATTGTCCCCCATGCGGGTACCGGTGGCTGGCAGGTTGAAGAAACCGAAGAGCGCATCGAGAATCCATCACTCGTCACAGAGCGTGCCGATATCGATGGCGTAAAGTCAAGTAAACTTGGAGTATCGGCAAGGTATCGTTCAGATTCTTTGCCTTTGAGGGACCTGAAGGATTGACACGATCTCAGGCTAGGAAGAGTTCCGCTATTCGCAGGGAGAGGAATGACCAAGGGTGAGAGGATCTTCGTATCAATGAAAGACGAGGACGCTAAATGACATGGGATGGCAGAAACAATGTTGGGAGACAGGGAGCGCGTCGCCAGCATGGCATCCCATACTATCTTCAACCGGGTGTGGTCTTGGGGATGCTCTGTTTCCGGTTTCGATTCGGTGGTGGTGTGAGACACTAGGGTAAGTGTGCTGGTTGAGGGTTGCCTGGAATTATAGGCCGAGGGTTGCTTCGAAATATAGAACACTGGGAGAAAGGTCGACAGTCGGCTTGCAAATTTGCTGTACTCCTGGACTGAGGCCGTCGGGGACAGGGATAATCTAACTTGCTCCGGTGAAGTGCCAGAATGGTCATAAAATGTTGTGGATTTACTTCTGTGGAGGTCGGGCGGTATCCCATATGCCGAGGGAGGCGAAGGAGATGGTACGTAAACCGGGGATGTCTCGAATTGCTGAATAAGGACAGAAGGGCAAGGAAATATTGGATCCTCTTCAATGATCTAGGAGTTGAATTCAAGGAAAATACGGAAGGTATCACATTTTGGAAATTTACCTCCAAAGCAGCCCCAACTTTCATAATGCGCCTAATTTCCTGTTTGAATTGTGAGCGTATAGCTTGCGTTAAAACCAGATAGGTATACCTCTAGTACAGTTTGCCACTCGTCTTCTGGAATTGCTAAACCCAAACCAGATACTCGTACAAAGTCGAAGTATTGAGGCGGGAATGGCAGCCCGTCCAATCTGTTTGAGGATAATAAGTATTGACGAGTCATGCGATGGAAAATACGGACAGATTGCCGTGTATCCACTCAATACGCCGTGCAATTGGCCTCATGTGCTCGATATCGTTGAGTCGGGGTTGGATTTTTGCCATGTCAAAACCAATTATTATCGAAGACTGTTAAAATTACTCAGGGGTACAACATAGTGAAGGGAGTGGTCCCCTACCTGCCATCGCTTTGCAGCCTCGATTGCCCAAAAGCCGCTGCCACACCCGAGGTCGAGAATCATGGTTGGTGGACGAACGAACTGGTGGGACGTTAAACTTTTCAGATGACTGGAAAGTAACATATGGTCCCAAATGTCACTGAAATCACCGTAGTTGAGTCCAGAGGGTCTAAACTGGAGGGATTTGTTTAGACTCACAAATCGGCCATTTGCTTGCAATACTCGATGGGATACGGTACGTCTCCCGGGTGCCGTCCGCATTTCTTCGGGTTCATGTGGGCGGATTCGACATTTTTAACGAACAATCTAGGCAAACCTTTTGCCATGGCGTGGAGATGAGATGAGGATGAAAGGAAAGGTAAAGTAACAAACCGCCTCTCCGCGCCGATCCTGAAAGACGGTAAAATGCATCAAGATCTTCATGAACAAATTATGCTAGATTATGCCATGGTGCCAGACAGAACGTAATTCTGGAAGATAGAAAAGAAAGATCACTTTAAGGGTCTTTTCTAAGCCTGGATTAGCGTACCTACAGGAGACACGTGCTTATTCATCGGCGTTCACACGGTCCTCAACCAACTCTCGATTTGCCACCTTTCCGTCGCTGTCCGCGACGATGAACTCCCTGCTCCGTCGCGCCGTTGCCGCGCGACACGTTCTCAGACGTTCAGCTTTCACTTCCACTAGAGCATATACGACACCGCAAGAGCCTGACCCTCAATTGAATGGATACCCTGAGCTCCCGTGGGTCTCCCGCCAAAGCCTTCCACCGCTTGGTTGGCAAGATAACTTACTAAGAAGAAACTTTGGGGACACGGTGCGGAGGTCTTTATTACCCATTTGGTCTCAATTCTGATTGTTGATATAGCTGCATGAACAAGAGGAAGTTCTTTCGATGTGGGGGCCCGATGTCCCTCCGATTGATCCATACATTGCTCTGCGTCATTTCTTCATCGCCACTGCTTGTTTCATTGCCGCTGGATACACTATCAAAGAATTCCTTACCCCAGATGTCCCTGCTACCCGACGTGAATATCCTTACGACGGGCTTGTCAAAGAGCTCGGTGGCTTGGAGGAGAATAAGGTCGGCCAGATATGAATTCGCCTTTTGCTACCCACGTTTAATCTGCCTTGACAGGCGAGACCAGAAGTCGTTGATACCGAAGACTGAATTACCACGTGCACAAAAAGTTAATATATGTACCGCTGCCTAAATTGGTGAGACGGGGAGCATGGCAATGGCATGAATCCACCCAGAATCCACCCAGAGTTCCATAACAAATGCATTTTGAGCTCCAGATCGAGTTTGATTAGATTGACTAGGTGTGACCGAGCTCGCATGCAGTTCACCGTCATCCCCTTGGACCCACATATTCGCTTTGTGAAGACGGCTTTTCTTGCCGAGCCGCTTCACAAACTTACGTTGCTAAAGTAGGCAGTCAGCGCCCGAGCCACTCTGCTGGTCCAATGAGAACCTCGCCGTTTTAAAATGATTTCAATCGGTTAAAAGAGCTATGTACACTAACTTGACGCTAAACCTCATTCTTCCACCCTTATACTTATCTTCCGACGCAGTTCTGCCTTCATCACCAATAATGGCACCTCGCAGTTTTCTCAACCACATAGGCGTGGAGTTCGTAAAGGAGGACGATTAAGGGATTCCGGGAACCAGGCGCGTACCTGAGTTGTCTGCGCTCCAACCGGGTTTTTGAATAGTGCCTTGATGCCCTCCAAGCGACGAATCTTGCTTAAGGAATAGACTATCGGTAGGCCTACATAATTATATGCAGGGCTGAGTACAGATGATGATTGAATTTTATGCTACTAAGTTGTCGCGACTCGCCAGGTTCGCCCAAGATGCGCAGAGTGACCGGTGACCTCGCAAGCTTCCTGTCTTCCGATGTACTTACAACTCACAGTCATGCCTGCCATTTGGCTTGCTTTAGACTATTTATCGCATCATTGCATTCAACAAGCATTCTACTTCATTTGTTTCCCGGCTGCGAAAGCTTTCGGCGCTGGTGGATCTTGC